>ENA-OPAY01000003-OPAY01000003.1-human-gut-metagenome-genome-assembly--contig:-NODE-3-length-87560-cov-5.002148_pt1 | contig 87560 bp, 97 predicted proteins | sample MGYA00241064_ERZ501444 | MGnify/ENA primary metagenome ERZ501444 (study PRJEB25962, sample SAMEA2042573) | human gut metagenome | biome: human gut; feature: human-associated habitat; material: faeces... | reverse complement strand
GGAGGATTGATTATGAAAAAAACAATTTTAACTATTTTATTATGTGGGGTTATGGTATTGGGAATGACTGGGTGTGGAAAGCAAAAAAATGAATTTGATATAGGAAATAAGTCTGATATTAAAATTTCACAAAATGATGTTATAATGACTATTAAAGAAGGAACATTAACAAATAAAAGTGCAACTCTAGTTTTAACTAATAATAGTGATAAAAATTTCCAATATGGAAATCCTTATGAAATAGAGATTAAAAAAGATGGAGAATGGCATAAAATAAATGTGGAATTGAATTTTACTATGCCTGCTTTTCAACTTTCGGCAAGAGAAAATAAAGAAATTGAAATTAATTGGGAAAATGGATATGGTAAACTTGCAAAAGGGACTTACAGAATTATAAAAGGAATTGATTATGAATATGAAGAGGGAAAATACAAATCTTTTAATATAGCAGTTGAATTTACTATTTAATAACAAATTACAATTTAGTAATTAGTTAGAAAAATAGTAATTTGTATTTCGAAAGGTGGTAACAATTATATGTTAGAAACATTTTTGAATGTTGTTCCTATTACTATAATAGTGGGAATAATATATGTTATTTATAGAATTATTAAAATTAAGAAAAACAAATTATCAGTTAATTATTTTTATGAAATAGTTAAATTTATTTTTGTATGTTATTTAACTGGATTAATAAATCTTGTACTCGTTCCAAGCAATCTTTGGTCGCATTTTTGGTTTTATGTAAAAAATGGATACTCTACAGGAGATAGTTTAGGTTGGTTTTCTGGAAGTTTCAATTTTGTTCCATCATTATACAAATATTTAATTAAAAGTGAGCTTTCGATAGGTACTTGGATACGAGATATGCTAATAGGTAATATGTTGATGTTTATTCCAATGGGAATTATGTTGCCATTAGTTTTCAAAAACATAAATAAAAAGAATATATTTGTTATTGCTATTTTAATTACTTTGTCAATTGAAATATTACAACCGATAGTTGGTAGAAGTTTTGATATTGACGATATAATCATGAATTTTATTGGAAGTATTATTGGATATCTAGCAGTTACAATTTTTATAAAATTGAAAGAAACAAACAAATAAATTACAATTTTTTGTTAAATAAATATAAATTTGTTATAGAAGGAGGAAACAAATGAAAAATGAATTGATAATTAAAAAATGTTTAAAGTGTGGAGCATTAGTTGAGGTAATTAATGACTGTAACTGTGATGAGTGTGGAATAACTTGTTGTGGTGAACCTATGGTAAAGGTAATTTCAAATAGTGTTGATGCATCGTTTGAAAAACACATTCCAACTTTTGAACATAGAGGAGATGAAATACTTGTAAAAGTAAATCATGTTATGGAAAAAGAACATTTTATTGAATGGATTGCACTGGTTAATGACAAAGATATTTGCAAAGTTAGATTGTTACCAGAGCAAAATGCAGAATGTAAATTTAAATATATAAAAGGATCAAAATTATATGCATATTGTAATAAGCATGGGCTTTGGTCTTGTGATGTAAAATAATAGTTATTTGTATTATAATTGTTAAAAGTCTTTGACAAAGTTCCAAAGACATTTGGTAGAATGCAAATATCAACTCATATATAATTGTAAGTGAAAGGAGAGATAGAATGAAATTGGGAGATAACATTTTAAAATTAAGAAAAGATTGTAAACTTTCACAAGAACAATTAGCAGAAAAAGTTGATGTTACTAGACAAACAATATCAAATTGGGAGCTTGGCGAAACTTCACCAAATCCTGAACAGTTAAAATTATTATCTAAAGCATTAAATGTTAGTATTGATGAATTATTAAATAATGACATTAAACAAGTATTAGTAGAAAAAGTAAATAATACTGAAAAACTTGCCGAGATAATAATTAAGATACTAAAAGTCTTGGGAATAATTTTTATTGTTGGCTTTGCTATTACTATTTTCATAAATATTATGTTTGGTGCTAAAAAAGACTCTATGACTATAAAAGAAAATCAAACTGTTCTTCTTAATTGTCAACTAAATAGTGAAAAGTACACTTATCTAATAGAATATGATAAAGATGATAATATTGTTGATGCAAGTGGTAGTGACTATATTATAAATGTTGTTAAAGATAAACAGTTTAATAAAGCTAAAATATTAGTGAAATATATTGAATCATATTTTGAAGATAACGGTGGGAAATGTTAATTTAATAATATATTTTATAGATAAGATCAATTTATATTGGTCTTTTTATTTTGAAGAAAGCGAGGGAAAAATGAGAAAAAGAACACATAAAAAGAATTTTTGGTTCAATGATGAAGAAGAAAATAGAATAAAAGAATTATGTAATAAAAGTGGAATGAATGAAAGTGATATAGTTAGAAATCTTATAATGGGTAATGATATAAAAGAAGCTCCAAGTAATAAATTTTACGAAGTTGTTAGGGATTTAAGGTCAATATCTAATAATATAAATCAACTTACAAGAAAAGCACATTCACTTGGCTTTATAGATGAAAGAGAATATAGAGAAGAAGTAGTTAGACTTGATATTATAATTGATGATTTAAAATTACAATTTCTAAATAAGAATATAGCAGGTAATAAATGATATTACTTTTTTTATATGCTTGTTTAAGAGTGTCTAGTGAATGTTCTAGGATAGAGGAAGAATGGCAACAACAGGAATATGGAAAGTTGAAAAAAGATTAGACCATGTTATTGACTATGTTATAAATCCAGAAAAAACAATGAAAGATGGAGATTATCAAGAATTACATAAATTAGATGGTTATGAGAAATTAAATTATGAAACTGAAGAAGAATGTTTTGTATCAGCTTTAAATTGTTCTACTCATAGACCATACAAAGATATGATGCTTACTAAAGAGTTATATGGTAAGAAAAGTGGAATACTTGGTTATCATGCTTTTCAATCATTTAAAGATGGAGAAATTACTCCAACACAAGCACATTTAATAGGAGTTAAATTAGCAGAAGAAATATGGGGAGATAGATTTGAAGTAATAGTTAGTACACATACAAATTGTAAACATATTCATAATCATTTTGTAATCAATTCAGTATCTTTTAAAGATGGAAAAAAATATCACGATAGTAGAGAAACTTATGCACTTATTAGAGAAGTATCTGATACTTTATGTGAGGAATATGGATTAAGTGTTGTTAAAGATAAAAAAGTTAAGAAAGTTAACTATGATAATTATTATCAAAGTTATGTTAAAAAGACAAATTACCATACATTTGCTAAACAAGATTTAGATAGAGCAATAGGTATGGCAGTGTCTTATAAAGATTTTATCAACATTATAGAAAAAATGGGATATGAGATAAAAGAAAGATATGGAAAGTTAAGTATAAGAAGAAGTCCATATAAAAGAAATATTAGAATTGAAAGGGCATTTGGTAGTGATTATTCCATAGATAATATAAATAGTAGAATTGAAAATACACACCTACCAAGAATACCTTTTATTGAATCATATAATAAAGAATATAATTATAAAAAAGAATATAAAAAAAACAAAGCACATGGATTATATGGACTATTCAAACATTATTGTTATATTTTAAAAGTTTATCCAACTAAATATCCTAGAAAAGTGCTTCCAGTAAATATTAGATTAGACTTAAATAAAATGGAAGAAATATCAAATCAAACAAGACTGCTTGTAAGGGAAAAAATAGAAACCAACGAGCAGTTTTTGTTTTATAAAGAACAGATAAATAGAGAGATTCAAGAGCTTATTAGTAAAAAGCATAATCTATGGATAAAGCATAAAAGAGTTAAAACAGAAGAAGAAAAATTGTTAATTCGTAGTCAAATAAATGAAATCACTAAAGAATTAAAGGCAAAACGAAAGGAGGTGGTTTTATGTGATGGGATAGAAAAAAGAAGTAAAGATATAGAAGAAAGTATCAAGGAACTTGAAGAAAAGAGAAAGGAGAGAGACAAATGAATTCAAGTGAAGCCGCAGAGCAAATGGTCAAGTTTTCTATTGAGGGAATTGAAATGTTATTAAGAGTAAGTGGAACTGGTGCAGAAAGAATAGCAGTTATGCTTTATACAATGTCCAAAGATAAACAAATGACAAAAGGTAAAACATCACTTAACAAAATGTTAAAATCTGGTAGTCCACTTCAAATATTTTCAGTTAAAGCAAGTGAACTTAAAAAGTTTGAAAAAGAGGCAAAAAAATATGGAATACTTTATACTGCTTTAATTGATAAAAATCTTCCAGATAATGATGGAATAGTGGATATTATGGTAAGAAGTGAAGATGCATCAAAAGTAAATCGTGTTGTTGAAAGATTTAAACTTGCACAAACTGATAACATTACAATTAGAAATGAGATAGAAAAAGACAAGATGGAAGAAATGATGAAAGAAGCTAAAGAAAAAGGCATTCCAGTTATTTCTGATGAAGAAAAACTTGCTAATGATATATTAGCAAAACCAATTCAAAAGGAGAAAAGTGAAGTATCAAACCCCGAAGTGGCAAAGACACAAAAACCTCTGTCAGAGCCCAACTTAGAGAACTTAAAGGTACAGGAAGGTGTTATTAAAGAAAATAAACCTTCTGTTCGTAAATTACTTCAAAGATTAAAAGATGAAGTAAAGTATAGAAATGTTCCAAAGGATTATAGGGAAACCTTAAAAAAAGGTCAGGAGGCAGTAGAAATTGATGTTAATAAAAAAACAAAAACAACATATACTCCCGATGGTAAAGTTAAAAAACAAAAGTTTAAAAATGGAAAGGAAAGATAAAAATGAAAGAAGAAACTAAAGCATCTTATGATAAAGAGGCATATATTAAGAAAAAAAGAGAACAATTAGATAATGCATATAAAACTATTGATGAGGGATTAGAAGAAATAACTACTAATCCCAATTTTTTTAAAGAGTATTTAACAGTGCAAGGTAAATTTGATTTATATACACCTAGAAATGCTATTTTAATCGCTAAACAATTACCTAATGCAATACAGTTAAAAGAAATGAAAAAGTGGATTGAAGATAATATCAGTTTTAAAAGTAAGTATCCTAAAAAGATTGTTATACTTGATCCTAGAGAACCATACACTACCAAAGATGGTAGAACAATAAAAGGATATACTGCGAAAGAACTTGTAGATATATCTGAAACTAATATGAAACCATATACTAAAACTTATGATAAAAAAATGATATTACAAGCACTATTACACGAATGTCCTATGGATGTTAAAAGTGTTGATAGTTTGGAGAATGATTTATCTTCTAAATGGGATACAGAAAATAAAGTATTGTATTTATGTAGGAATGAAGATAGTAATATAGCATTTAAAACAGCAATAACAGAACTTGCTAAAATAAATATATATGATAATACAAAAGAAGTTGATAATGAAAAAGCAGAATGTGTAGCATATATGTTATGTAAAAAATATGGCTTTGATATTGAATTTGATAATATAGAAAAAATTACTGAAAGATTTAAAGATATGGAAAAGAAAGATGTTGTTAACGAACTAACATCAATGAAAGAATCAGTTAAGGAACTTAATAAACAAATTAGTGATTATGTGCAAGAAAATATAAAACAGAAGAATAAAGAACAAGAAAGGTAATTATGAAAGATACAATAAAGTGTGAATTTACTGTTGAAGAAAGTAATTTAATTATAAAATCACTTAATTTATTAAGAAACTATTTATCAAAGCAAGAAAGAACAACAGAAACTGTTGATGAAATAATTATTAAGATAACTGAATATGGGAAAATAGAAATAGATAAGTATGAAATAGGAATAATTATAAATGCTTTAAATAATTATAGATATAAATTAAAAAGTATGAATGAGTCAAGAAGTGAAGTAAATGAGCTTTTGTTAAGATTATTAGATGATAGTGAAAAAGTTAGTAAAAAAAAAGTCCTTTCAAGGATAATCATGAGAGATAATGGAAGAAGATAAAAAAAGACAAATAATAATCTTATCAATTATAGGTATAATTCCAATTATATGGATTGCACTTTTAATAGCACCTTATTCTAATGATGGAATATCAAGTATAATAAAAAACAATAATCAAATATTTAATAATCCATTTAATATTAAGATATGTGAGAATAGTTTGAATACTGTTCTTTTTTTATTAGTTATATATATTGGTGGAATAGTTCTATACTTTTCCACAAGAAAAAATTATAGAAGAAACGAAGAATATGGAAGTGCTAAATGGGGAAGTGCAAAAAATATCTGCAAGAAGTATCAAGAAAAAAATAGCAATAACAACAAGATACTAACTAGAAATGTTGAAATAGGACTTGATGGTAAGAAACATAGAAGAAACCTAAATGTATTAGTATGTGGAGGAAGTGGAGCTGGTAAAACTAGATTTTATGCAAAACCTAATATAATGCAGTGTAATTGCTCTTTTGTAACATTAGATCCAAAAGGAGAAATATTAAGAGATACTGGTTATTTACTGGAACAAAAAGGTTATGAAGTAAAAGTCTTGGATTTAATCAATATGGATAAAAGTCATTGTTATAATCCGTTTGTATATTTAAAAAGTGATAATGATGTACAAAGACTTGTGACCAATCTTTTTAAATCAACAACACCAAAAGGAAGTCAAAGTAATGATCCATTTTGGGATACAGCTGCATCAATGCTTTTACTATCCCTAATATTTTATTTATGGTATGAAGCACCAGAAGAAGAACAAAACTTTACTATGGTAATGGAGATGTTAAGAGCAGGAGATGTTAAAGAAGATGATGATATGTATTCATCTCCACTTGATTTATTATTTGAAAGATTAGAAGAAAAGAATCCAGAACATATTGCTTTGAAATACTACAAAGATTATCACTCTGGAAGTGCTAAAACACTAAAATCAATTCAAATAACATTAGCATCAAGATTAGAAAAGTTTAATTTAAGAAGTCTAGCAATGCTTACTATGACTGATGAATTAGATTTGCCAAGTTTAGGAGAGAAGAAAACAGCATTATTTGCTTTAATACCAGATAACGATACATCATTTAATTTTATAGTAAGTATTTTATACACTCAATTATTTCAACAATTATTTTATTTAGCAGATCATAAATATGGTGGAAGTTTACCTATTCCAGTTCATTTTGTAATGGACGAATTTCCAAATGTAAGTCTTCCTGATGACTTTGAAAAAATTCTTTCCGTCATGAGGTCAAGACAGGTTTCAGTGTCTATTATTGTTCAGAATATAGCTCAAATTAAGGCACTTTTTGAAAAACAATGGGAAAGTATTTTAGGTAATTGTGATGAGTTTTTATATCTAGGTGGTAATGAGCAAAGCACTCATAAATATGTTAGTGAACTTATGGGAAAAGAAAATTTAGATTTAAACACTTATGGTAAATCACATGGAAGAAATGGTAATTATTCAACAAATTATCAACAAACTGGTAGAGATTTAATGACACCAGATGAAGTTAGAATGTTAGATAACAAGTATGCAATTTTATTTATTAGAGGAGAAAGACCGATAAAAGATTTGAAGTATGATATTTTGAAACATCCTAACATAAGTCTTACTACTGATGGTCATGCTCCATCATATGAACATGGTAAAGTAAATAATGCTATTGCAACTATAACTGTTGATTATGATGCAATAAATTATGATTTCAAAGATATAGAAGTAGTAGCAAATAATTATGAGGTAATATCTAGTGAAGATATGGAAAGTTATTTAAATAGAAAGAAAGGAAATGATAAAAATGAAGAACAAAAAGAAAAGTATAGAAAAGAAAATTAAAAAAGGATATAAGATTTATGTATTAGCACTTGTTGGAATAAGTAGTTTAAGTATGTTTACTCCAAATGTTTTTGCAGCTGATGATCCTATAACAGTTGTAAATAACTTATCAGACTTTATATTCCAACTAACAAAAGTAGTAGGTGGAATTATAGCAGGATATGGAGTTGTCCAAATTGGACTATCTTTTACAAATCACGATCCATCACAAAGAGTTAATGGAGCATTGTTTTGTGTAGGAGGAATTATTGTTATGTGTGCTAAAGCTATACTTACAAGAATTGCTGGTTAAAAGTATGGGTAGAAGTTAATTTCTACCCTTTTACTTATTATTAGGAGGTGTGAAAATGTTAATATTAGCCAGTGGTAATTGGGTAGTAAATAATTTAGAAAATGCAATAGATACTTGGAATGATAAATTAAGTGAGATATGGCAAATAATTACACAATCACCTGAAGCATTTAAAGGTGGAACAATATGGCAAATAATACTTAAAATAAATGGTGCAGTACAAGCAATAGGACTAGCATTATTAGTCTTATTTTTTGTTATTGGAGTAGTAAAGACTTGTAGTTCTCTCGCAGATGTTAAAAAGCCAGAACATGCAATTAAATTATTTGTAAGGTTTGCAATCGCAAAGGGAATAGTAACTTATGGGCTTGATTTAATGTTATCTATTTTTAAAATAGTGCAGGGAGTTATATCAACAATAATGAAGTCTGCTGGTTTTGGGACTGTTACTAAAACAATTCTTCCCCAAGAAATAGTTAAAGCAGTAGAAAGTTGTGGCTTTTTTGAATCTATTCCATTATGGGCAGTAACATTGATAGGAGGATTATTTGTAACAGTATTATCATTCATAATGATACTTACTGTATATGGTAGATTTTTCAAATTATATTTATATACTGCTATTGCACCAATACCTTTATCAACAGTAGCAGGAGAACCTACACAAAGAATATGTGCAAGTTTTTTAAAATCATTTACAGCAGTATGTTTAGAAGGAGCAATAATAGTGTTGTCTTGTATTATTTTTTCGTTATTTGCATCAAGCCCACCAGTAGTTGATACAAGTGCAGCTGCAGTTACTCAAGTGTGGAAATATATTGGGGAACTCATCTTTAATATGTTAGTTTTAGTTGGAACTATTAAGATGAGTGATAGAGTTGTAAGAGAAATGATGGGGTTATAAATATGAATTATAGAATACTAAAAATAAAGAATGATATAGAATTATTTTTAAAAGAAAATATAGAACATCAAAATAAACATATTGATTATATTTTATTTAACCCTAAAACTAATGATACTTATGTTTTGGCAAGTGATAATTATGATGATGCAATAGAGTTTACTCCATATACTAAAACTGAAAGAGGTGGTTATACACAAGTACCAGAATGGGATTATAACTTTGATTACTATATTTATAATTATTTGGAAGAAGGATTAAAAATAGGATATATGACTGATGATGTTCATTATTCTATTTGGAACTCAATAAATGAATTGTACCCTAACGACATTGAATATAAAAATGGAGTTCAAGAATACTTGCAATATTGTAAGGAAAAAAATATTACAAAAGAGTATTTAGATAAGAAAACAGGATTAAATACACCTAATATAATGAAATATTATAAAAATAAATATGTAAAAGTATTAGAAAATTGGGAAACTGATTATGGAGATTCAAGGTTTAGGGCAATTCTGTATGAAAATGGAAAAGCTAAAGCATATATTATTGCTAGTTATGATGAGGATATAGAAAATGTAGAAGATTTAATTTATAAAGATTTTGACAAATATTTAGAATTACCAAAGATATCTAAATGTTCTAAACTATTACAAAAAATCTACGATAATGTCTGTGAATCATCTGCGACAATGTGTCATATTACAAAAGATGAGTGGAAAGATTATTACGAAAATCTTTTTAATGAAATAGATATTATTAAATTAAAAGAAGAAATAAAAAAATACAACTTAGAAGATGTTATTACTCTTAATAATTACGAATATAAAGTAATTGGTTGGGGAGATTTAGAAACAAGATTTAATGACGATAGAAATATAGAAAAAAATAAAAATAAAGATAAGGAGAGATAAATTAAATGAATAGAAAATTAGATAATGGTATATTTCTAATAGATGTAGGATATAGAAATGATATTCCTATTGCTCTTGTAGAAAAACATTGTAATGAAAATGTTGAATATATAATTGCATTTAATTATAAAATTGACAACAATAAAATAAATTGGGGCTATGGTTATTATTATGATAAAAACATAGACAAAGCTATGGAAGATTTTAAGAAAGTATTAGCAGGTCATAATCTTGCTGATACTTTTTTTAAGAAAGAAAGGAGTGATAAATCGTGCAATACGAGATAAAAGATAACAAAGTAATAGTTGATAAAGATTCATTTAACGAAGAAAGTGAAATACAATACTTAAACTTTGTTTTAGGATATGATTTATTAAATAATTTTTATAAAGACTCTATATATTCAGAATGTGATGTTAATTATGATTTTAGTGATTATCTAACAAGAAAGTTTATAAAAAGTGAAGAATATCAAAATACAAAATATTCTACATATGAAATGTTAGAAAAGTGGTTAAAAAATAACATGAAAACAATAAAAAAAGAATATGAAGAATTTATAGGTAAAACAAAAGACATATATATTGTTGGCAACTATATTTGCACAGTAGATGATTATAACTATGATAATCCTAAAGAAAGTATAGTTATGATTTATAAAAACAATAAAGATTATAGAAACGGAGATTATTTAGAACAAGTATCATTATCAAATGATAATATAAGAAAAAATATAAAAGATTATATAACTGATACTTATAATGTTAAAGATTATAAGGACTATGAGAGGTAGTATATGAGTAGAGAATTATTTAAGAGTATAGTTTATAAAGATGGTAAGGTTTATACAAGACAATGTAGTAATAATGTTAATCCTAAAAATTATGATAGAGAAGAAAATAAAGGTCTTACTAGATTATATCAAGAAAAGGGAAAAGAAGATTTTGAAAAGTATTTTCTTACTAATCTAATATTGGAAGGTAATGTAGAAATATTAAGTGGGTGTAATAATACCTTAAGAAGATTAAATTATCTTGCTAATTTATTATGGAAAAATAAAGAGTTTATAAAATTAAGAAATAAAGAAGATGAGATATTTACAAAATCACTTAATACTAAAACAGAAGAAGAAAAAAATAATATTCAAATTGAATATAAGAATATTAAGGAAGATATAAAAAACTATGTATCTTCCTTTTATGATAATCACACAAGACTAAATAAAAATATAGAAAGAGGTAGGTAAATATGGAAAACAGAGGAAAGATTGAAATGATTAAAAATAAATATCCTGTAGGGACAAGAATTAAATTAAATTATATGGATGATAATTATTCAGTTCCAAGAGGGACATGTGGAACTGTTGAATATGTAGATGATGAGGGACAAATTGGAATGAAATGGGATAATGGAAGTTCATTATCTTTAATTTATGGTGTTGATAGTTTTGAAATTATTACTAATAAAGAATTAAATCATAATTTTAAAAAAAATAAAGATGAAAGGGGAAGATAGAATTGGAAGTAAAGATAAATAGAGAAATAAGAAATTACACGGAACATTTATTTTTTGGATTATCAATAAGACAATTTATATGTGCTATATGTGGTTGTTTGGTGGCAGTAGGACTTTATTTTATATTTAGTCCTATTTTTAATAAAGAGATTACTTCTTGGATATGTATTATAGGAGTCATACCATTTGTTGGTATTGGCTTTTTTAAATACAATGGTATGAATTTAGAAGATTTTATTATCACTTGGATAAAATCAGAAATACTTATACCTAAAAAATTAAAGTTTGTATCTGAAGATATGTATTATGAGATGACTAAAAATATTATAGAAAATAAAGCAAGGGAGGAGTTTAATAGAAATGATAAAATCAATCAACAATTTAAAGAAACAAGAAAAAGATAACTTTAATATTCCAAAGTCCATTCAACAAGTAATACCAATTCAAAGAATATGGACTGATGGAATATTTTTAGTTGGTAAGAACAAATACTCACAAACATTTAAGTTTAGTGATATAAATTATGCAGTGGCATCAAAAGAAGATAAAGAGGCAATGTTTTTAGAATATGGGGAGTTGCTTAATTCCTTTGATAGTGGAGCAACAACTAAAATAACTATTGCTTTAAGAAGAATAAATAAAAAAGATTTTGAAAAAGAAATATTATTACCATTTAAAGAAGATGGATTAGATATTTATAGACAAGAGTATAATCAAATGTTACTTGATAAAGCAGTAAATAGTAATGGAATGGTAAGAGAGATATATTTAACTATATCCGTGTTTAAAAGAAGTATAGAAGATGCTAGAAATTATTTTAGGAGAGTATCAACAGATATTGTATCTCATTTAGCAAAACTAGGAAGTAAATGTATAGAACTTGATGCTAGAGAAAAGTTAAGAATATTACATGACTTTTATAGGATTGGAGAAGAAGTAAATTATAATTTAGATATAAAAGATTTTATGAAAAAAGGACATAATTTTAAAGATTATATATGTCCAGATGGTTTTGCGTTTAAAAAAGATTATTTTGAAATGGGAAAAAAATATGGTAGGGTTTTATTTTTAAAAGAGTATGCAAGTTATATAAAAGATTCTATGATAGCAGAACTTACAGATATGAACTCTAATATGATGATGAGTATTGATATTATACCAATTCCTACGGATGAGGCAGTTAAAGAAGTTGAAAATAGATTACTTGGGGTTGAAACTAATATAACTAATTGGCAAAGAAAACAAAATGCTAATAATAACTTTAGTGCAGTAATACCATATGATTTAGAACAACAACGAAAAGAAAGTAAAGAATTTTTGGATGACTTAACAACGAGAGATCAAAGAATGATGTTTGCTAATTTAACTTTGGTTATAACAGCAGATACTAAAGAAAAATTGGATGCAGATACAGAAACAATACTTATTACAGGAAGAAAGCATTTATGTCAGATAGCACCTTTAACTTATCAACAAATGGATGGATTAAATACAGCACTTCCTATTGGAGTTAGAAATGTAAAAATATTAAGAACTTTTACAACTGAAAGTTTATCTGCTTTAATGCCTTTTAGAGTGCAAGAGATTATGGATAAAGGGGGAATATATTATGGTGAAAATGCTATTAGTCATAATTTAATAATGGTAAATAAAGAAAATCTACAAAATCAATCATCATTTTTGCTTGGAGTACCTGGAAGTGGTAAAAGTTTTAGTGCAAAAGAACTAATAGTGTTTTTAGCTTTATCAACAGATGATGATATTATGATTTGTGATCCAGAAGGAGAGTATTCAGCACTTGTCAAAGCACTTGGTGGGGAAGTAATAGAAGTATCAGCAAGTAGCAAAGACCATATAAATCCTATGGATATGGTTGAAGGATATGGAGATGGACTTAATCCTGTTATTGATAAATCAGAGTTTGTACTTTCACTATTTGAACAGTTAGACAAAACAGGATTAGGTCCGAAAGAAAAATCTATAATAGATAGATGTACTCAATTAACATATGATGAATATCATAAAACCGGTGCTATTCCGACTCTTATGACTTTAAGAGAAAAACTATTAGAACAACCAGAAAAGGAAGCAGGATCACTTGCTTTAACTCTTGAAATGTTTACTAATGGTAGTTTAGATGTATTTGCTCATGAAACTAATGTAAATATTAGTAGTAGAATAGTAAGTTATGATATTTATAAACTTGGTAAACAATTAAAAACTATGGGGCTTTTAGTTATAACAGATGCAATGATAAATAGGGTATCAGATAACTTTAAGAAAGGTAAAAGAACTCATATATTTATAGATGAGATTCATGTATTATTTGAAAATGAATATTCAGCAACATTCTTTAATAGTGCATGGAGGCAATTTAGAAAAAGAAATGCTTATCCAACAGCAATAACACAAAATGTTCAATATTTACTAGCATCAGTAGATGCTACTACAATGTTATCTAATAGTGAGTTTATAGTAATGTTAAACCAAGCATCAGCAGATAGAAAAGAGTTAGGGGAATTACTTAATATTTCTAAATTACAAATGTCTTATATAACTAATTCAGATATTGGCTGTGGTCTTATTAGATATGGTAGTAGTCTTGTTCCTTTTGTTAATAAATTCCCAAAGAATACAAAGTTATATAAACTAATGACTACTAAACCGGGCGATTAGTATGAAAGAAATTAAAAAGAAAGAAAAAATAAAAGGAACAATAAAAACTCTTGATAAAGGTAAAATAGCAACAGATAAAGCAAAGTCTAACATAGTTAGTATTAAAGAACGAGGAGAGAATAGCTATGGTAATACTAATGAAAATAATGCAAATGAGTATGCAGTAAATAGATTAAGTGCTGGTGGAAAATTTGCAGTATATAATTCTAGTAAAATTAAAACAAGAGGTAATGTGGCAGTAAGAGATACAAAAGATAATTTTATTAAGACAAAAAATAAGATTAAAACCATAAAATCTAAACTAACTGAAAAAAAGAATATTAAAGAAGTTAAGAAGAAGATTAAAACAAGTAAAAAGATTGTTAAAGATACTCCAAAAGTTGTTAAACAAACTGTTAAAACAACTGAAAGAGCAAAAATGTTAGCTGTTAAAACTGCAAAAACAACTTATAAAGGAATAAAAACAGCATTTAAAGCAACTGTATCAATGGTAAAAGGAATTATTGCTGGAACAAAAGCACTAATCTCTTTACTACTTGCTGGTGGTTGGGTTGCAATAATTATAGTTGTTATTATTTGTTTAATTGGTCTTATTTGTACTTCTTGGTTAGGAATATTTTTTTCTAGTGAAAGCACAGGAACAGTTCCTATGAGTAGTGTAGTAAAAGAAATAAATAAAGAAATGGCTGATAGGATAGTTGAGATACAAAATAATAATCCTCACGATGATTATAAAATAGAATCAGATCGTGCAGAATGGAAAGATGTTCTTGCTATTTATACTGCTAAAGTAACAAAAGGTAATAATTCAGCAGATGTTATTACTATGGATGATAAGAAAAAGCAAGAATTAAAAAAAATTTTTTGGGATATGAATACTATTAGTTATGAAGTTAAAGATGAAAACAATAATACGAGTTATGAAATAAGTTTTGATAATCCACAAGATAAAATAACTAAAAAAGTATTATATATTAAAATAACTCATAAGACAGTAGATGAAATGATGAATATGTATTTTTTTAATCCTATGCAAAAAGAACAAATTAAAAATGCTTTAAGTGATGAATATGCAATTATGTGGTCATCTGTAATATATGGGACACCAGTTGGTAGTCCTGATATGGTACAAATAGCATTATCACAAGTAGGTAATGTTGGAGGAGAACCATATTGGAGATGGTATGGTTTTAAAGAAAGAGTAGAATGGTGTGCTGTTTTTGTTAGTTGGGTTGCAAATCAAAGTGGATATCTACAAGCAGGTGTTATTCCAAAATTTTCTGGTTGTCAAACAGGAATTGACTGGTTTAAAGCGATGGGAGAATGGCAAGAAAAAGGATATACCCCTAAAGAAGGGGATATAATATTTTTTGATTGGGAAGTAGATGGAAAAGTAAATCATGTGGGAATAGTTGAAAAAGTAGAAAATGGTAAAGTTTATACAATAGAAGGTAATTCTACTGATGATACTTGTAGACAAAAAGTGTACTCATTAAATAGTAAAGTTATATTTGGTTATGGAACACCGGCATACTAAAAGGAGAGTTTGTTTGCTCTCCTTAATTTTTTTTATTTTCAATACGAAATTTTATAATTTCAGATTGCTCGTATGATATAATAGATGTATAGTAGTAAATTTTATTTTTTAGTAAAATTTGCTTGGAAAAATTAATATTAGTACATTATACATAATATGAATTAAGTATTTTTGATGATATAAATTTGAAGATATAAAAAAACAGGCAAAATATTATTTGACAATAAATATATTCTAATGGATTATAGGAGGTTATAAAATGAGTAATGATGATAAAAGAGGAAAATTATTATCTGAACTTCGTAAAGGGAAAAATTTAACTCAAAGAGATTTAGGAGATTTAATAGGATATACTGATAAAAATATTTCAAAATGGGAACGAGGTATCTCTTTTCCAAATAATCCTAATATTATAAATAAATTAGCAGAAATATTTGAAATTAGTGTAGAAGAATTAATGTATGGAGAATTAAGAGGTAAAGCAAATGAAACAGAAATTCGAGAAAATTTTGCTAACCAATATAAAAATAATTACAATAAATATAAAAAAAATATTTTAATTATTATAATCTCGTTCTTGTTATTTGTAATTATTAGCCTAATATTAATATATTTCATTTATATTAAAAATTCTATATCTGTTTATTCTCTAATTATAGAAGATAATAATTTTGATGAATTAAATTCAACTATAGTTATAACTAATAAAATAAATATACTAAATTTTAATAAAATAGTTAATAACGATAATATTAAGTTATTAAGTTTATATTATGAAGATAAAAGTGGCAAAAAAAATGAAGTTTTTAGTGGGAAAAACGAAAATTATTATATTGAAGAAAGTAGAAGTTATGACGAGTATTTTTTAGATAAATTAATCAATAATAAAGTTTATCTTGAAGTAAGTTATGAGAACACTGATAGAATAGATGTTATACCAATAAGTGTTGAGAGAAAATATATAAACGATAACATTTTTCCAAGAAAAATTAATTATGCTGTTGATCCTAAAAATGAATTACCTAATATAGATTTAAATGAAAAAATATCTTTATTAGGATTTGAAAATATAGATGGATATTATGAAAAAAAGATAAATAGTTCTGCCATTATGAGATTTAATATTGATACAATGAATTTAATTATAGAAGTAAATATTGCTAATGATTTTGTAAAGATAAATAATAACTATTTTACTGATTCAATATTATGTGAAAAAATTAACAAAGATGGTATGATTGAAACTAAAGAATTAAATATATTGAAAGAAAAAGATTGTGAAACAAAAAAATGTAGTTCTATCGAAGATTATGCAATGTATATAAATTATATAAAAAATAGGTTAAAATGAGCATTCTACTACTTGTAGAGTGCTTTTTTTAAATTCTATGTTATAATCGACTTAGGGAAAGGTGAGATTTTGAAAAAGAAATTAATTATACTATTTGCAATTTTATTAATCAATGCTATTTCAACGACATTTGTGTATGCACAGGAGAATTCAGCTTTACATAAAACACAAAGTGGTATATTTATAGAAAATAGCATTTATAAAAAACTATGTGAAATATATTCTGAAAATTATATTGAAACAATTAGCCAAAAAGAATACGAAATAATTACTTCTAGTGATTTAGACGAAGTTAAAATTAATGAATATTACGATCCTGGGACAATAACAAGAGGTTCTTACTTTTCATCAAATGCTAAAACTATTAGAATAGTTAAAAATGGTAATTATATTACATTGATGGCAGCATGGAAAAATGTACCGAATATAAAAAGTTACGATGTAATAGCTATAAGATTAGATAATGTTTCTTTAAATGGGGAATTTACATTTAAGCAGATGTATGTATCAAATGGTAAATTGACTGCTTCTTATGATAGTTATAAACAAAGTTTTTCTAATGGATTTGGTAGTTCTTTTAAAGTTAAAAATGGTAGTAGTTTAGAACTTTCATTAACTTTTATGGTAAGTGGAAGTGGTAAAATTTATGGAAGTTATCAACATGCAAGTACGACAGCTACATTGGAAGAAAGTAAAAAATATACAATTTCACATTTAGGATATGGTAAAGTCATTAAGTTTAATGATAATGTAAAAAAGAAATATGATGCTATGCCTGGTGTTGATATAAGTTTCTAATTATATAAAATTTAAAATTTTATATAAATTTTATATAGAATTAATGTTTTAACAATCCATGGTAGTTTAAAACATAAAAAGAGAGGAGAAATGATACATAAAAATTAAAATATAGTAGTATGTTGTAAAAAATATAAAAATATATATGAAAGGAAAAAATATGAAAAATAAAATATTAATATTTTTGGGTTTAGTCGCTATTGTTTTATCTGGTTTTATTGTACCAGTTAATGCATTAGGTTTGACACCAAGTGATTCATCTCTTAATAATGAAGATTATCTAGAGAGAAATTGGGCTAGAGTAGCATTAGCTACTGAAGTTCAAACAACAATAAATGATTACTACAATATAAAAGATGTATATAATGATACATATCCAACTTACTTTGGTGGTATGTACATAAGTGATGATGCTTCAAAATTAATAATTCAAATTGTAGAAAAAAATATTCCATCAGTTGATTCTGAAGAATTTGATACTTATAATAAAATTATAAGTATGGATAATGCAATTAAAATTGAATATGTTAATAATTCTTTTAATGAATTAAATGAAATTAACAATTCAGTTTCTGAATATATAACAACTGATAAAATTCATGATAACATAATTGGTGGTTATGTTGACATAATGAACAATAAAGTTGTTGTAGAAATGAAAGATGCTAGCATTAAAAAACAAGAAAATTTTAAAAGTAAACTATCTATTTCTAGAAAAAAAATGAATATGTCGGCTATTGAATATGTTGAAGCTGAACAACCAAAATCTTATGCTAAAATAATAAATTCTGGTGGGGAAATATATGGTAGACAAATTGATTCTACACATGTCGCAGTATGTTCTATGGGGTTTAGAACAAAGTATAATAATCAATATGGATATGTAACGGCTGGTCATTGTCTTAGAAACGCTTCTTCCGTTCAGTCAGGTACTGTTTTATATTCAAATTTTACGAATAATGGATATTATGATTATGGCTTTGTTGCAACAAATAGTCAATATACAACTTCAAATAAATTGGAATTTCCTAGTGGAAATATTAAAACATTAGCAGTTGTTAACTATTGTCCTACAATTGTTTCAAATATGGCTGTCGCAAAATCTGGAATAAAAACAAAATATACTTCTGGTAAGGTAACAGGAATAAACCAAACTGTTACATATAAAGAAAATTCTGGAAATATAGTTATAAAAGGATTAGTGAAAACTAATGTTAAATCTGACGAAGGAGATAGCGGTGCTCCTGTGTTTGTTCCTAGAACAGATTCTGAAGGAGGTTCTATTCCGTTAGGCGTATTAAGCGGTGGAAATAAAGGGGTATTAGGAATAGGAAGAACAATGTACTTTACAAGTATAAATGATATGAAAGCAGAAATTCAATCTGGAAGGTATTAAATATAAAAATGAGAAAAACAATTAAATATATTGTAATAATTATTGTGATTTTGTTTTCTTTAATATTAATAGACTCTATACAAGCTAAGATATTTAATAGTAGTCCTATAATTCATGTTAGAAAGTACTATAAAGGTAAAGGAGAAGTGGATTATATAGACAAAGGTATTTTAGTTGGCTATTACAAATACATAGATGGAAGTAGTAGAACAATATTTTTATGGGAAAATACAACATACTAAAATCAATGTTCAGTGCATTTTGAATATATGATTACTGTAAAGGCTACAATTCATAAAAAATGATAAAGTCTAATGTTTACCAAGGAAAAGGCGATAGTGGAGGAGTTGTAATGATCTCTAGAACAGATTCTAATGGTAGAACTATTGGTCTTGGTATTTTAAGCGGTGGAATAGATAATGGCAATCTTATGTATTTTTCTGATCTAAATGTATTGCCTGGATTACAAAATAGATATTAATATATCAGAGATTCACAATTAAGTGAATCTCTATTCAACTGTAAAAATTATAGTAAAATAATATAATACATTATGTATTGAAAATAAGTGAAATGGAGGAAAAAGATTATGAAACACATTATATTGATTGCTTTGGTGTGTATAGGTGTGGTTTTAGGAATGACTGGTTGCGGAAAGTCAAAAAAAGAATTTGATATTGGAAATAAGTCTGATATTAAGATTTCACAAAATGATGTTATAATGACTATTAAAGAAGGAACATTAACAAATAAAAGTGCAACTTTAATTTTAACTAATAATAGTGATAAAAATTTTCAATATGGAAATCCGTATGAAATAGAAATTAAAAAAGATGGAGAATGGCATAAAATAAATGTGGAATTGAATTTTACTTTACCCGCATTTCACCTATTGCCAAAAGAAAGCAAAGAAATTGAACTTAATTGGGAAAATGAATATGGTAAACTTTCAAAAGGTACTTATAGAATCATAAAAGGAATTAATTATGAATACGAAGAGGGAAAATACAAATCTTTTAATGTAGCCGTTGAGTTTATTATCAATAGAAATTAAATATAAATAGGAAAGTAATATTCGGTTATTGGAAACCTGCATACTAAAAGGGAGAGCTTTGTTGCTCTCTTTAATTTTTTTGTTTAGAAAGTAGGATTTTTTTACTGCTAATTTACTGCATACTACTACATAATTTAATCAGTTAATTTATTTGTCATAAAATTGTATGTAACTGATAATTTTAAAATAATCCATAAAAATGCTTTATCAACATCTTCGTCTTTTAATAGATTTGATATACAATATCGCTTTAATGTATCATATTTGACAGGTGCTTTGATATTTCTATCATCTTTCATAAATAATTTTTTTATTAAATCATCAGCAATACATTCTCCATTATCTTCAATTTCATTAAATATATGTTTATCTTTTTCTTTTAGTTTTTTGTTAAATGAATAACTAAAATAATCTGTTACCTCTTGAATATCATAATATTTCTTCTCTATATCGTCCATATTCAAAGATTCAATTTTAGTTAGATAATAGTTAATTGTATCTTCAATAATCTGTTTTTGTGTATTCTTATCAAGTTTTATGCACTCTGGAAGATTATTTAATAGACTATAATTGTATAATACATCTATTACATTATTTATTTTTTTATCAAAAAAAGTGATTGTTTCGTTTACTGCTTCATTATTAGTTTTTGTTTTCATATTAATTATTAGCTCCTTTTTTCTAATCTACCTACTTTCTTACACACACATATTTCGTCAATTTTTTTCCTTGTAATATAATATATTAGCCATAACTTACTACATAGTTAGTATGGTTAAATATTACATAACTTATTACAATAGTAGTAAGTTAAGAGTAAGGAAGTGATGATTATTAAGAGCAAAAATTATTATGAAAATCATGCTCGTAAGATTCTAGCAAATAATATTGTCTATTTTAGAATTAAGAAGAATTGGTCACAAGAAGATTTTGCCGATGAACTTGGGACAACTCCTACTTATGTTTCTGGTTTAGAAAATGCTAAAAGAAATACGAGGATTGATTATATAGGTCATATTGCTGATACTCTTGGCGTTTCTATTGAAGATTTATTTATAGAAAGACCAACCGTAACTAATCACCGAATACCTAGACGATAAGAATGCTAATAGTATTCTTTTTTTATGTGCCAATTCCATTATAACACCAAAATTACAGTATTTCATTTGTTTTAATACTTTTTTTATGAATCTTGTTATAAAATAATAGGAAAACTAAATTATTGTGATATAATTAAATTGTAGGTTAGGAGGTAAGATAGAATGAAAAAATCAGAAATGATAGAAGTTTTAGCAAATAAAACAGGATTAACAAAAGCAGATTGTGAAAAAGTTTTTAATGCAACTTTTGATTTATTTAAAGATGAATTAGCAAAAGGTGAAAAAGTTTCAGTTTCAGGATTTGGTGTATTTAAGATTTCTGAAAGATCAGCAAGAGAAGGAAGAAATCCTCAAACAGGGGAAAAAATTAAAATTGCAGCTAGTAAGTCAGTTAGTTTTAAAGCAGGAACTGAATTAAAAACTAAAATTAACTAATTAAATAATAAGTTAAATTAAATGAAAATCTATAAGCAGTAATGACAAAAGTTATTACTGCTTATTTTTTTAGGAAGTGTGAAAAATATGTAGAAAAATAAGTACAATCTTAATTATGTTATAAGTAGGAAAATTATACAGAAATGTAGGAAGTACCACCTCTAATTGCTTATGGAATTTGTAATTAAGCATTGTTTGAAGAGTGGTGGTGCTATGAAGATATACTATGAAATTATAGTAGTAAAAAAAATTGATTTTATAATAAAAGAGGATGTCAAAGATATTCGTTTATGGGATATTTTTGACATCTTTTTTTGTTTAATCAAAGCAAATAATTTTATTCGTGGACCTCCATATCAATTTGAATTTTAAAAATTTGAATTGATAGGAGGATAGAAATGCAAAAGCATTTAAATAGAAATAAAGATAAATATAATCCATATACATTGGATATTGATGAAGAAACAAATACTTATATAGTAGAGTTTAAGGATACAAAAAACATTATTCATAGAGTAGAAGTATCAGAGAAAGTATATGAAGCATTTGATAGATTTGAACTTGAAGATATTTCACAAATTCATAAAATCAAAAAATATATAGAAAGAAATGAAGTATATGAGGAAACACTCTTTCATAAGTCAATAAATGCCTCTATTTCAGTTGAAGATGAAGTAGAGTATAAATTATTAAGTGAGGACTTAAAAAGTGCTATAAACAAATTAAATGATATTCAGAAAAGAAGAATACAAAAATACTTCTTTGAGAATAAAACTTATGAGGAAATAGCTAGTGAAGAAAACTGTTCAAAAGTCGCAGTAAAATACTCTATTGATATAGCTCTTGAAAAAATTTCTAAAAAAATTAAAATTTAGACTTAACTTTTTGCTTATAAAGTGCCAAACAAGTGAGAGGAGTAAATATTATTCTTTCTCACTTGTTTCATTTTTTTGAAACTAATTGATCTTTGACAATTTGGTTAATCACTTAACAAATACATTCTCATTATAACTGAAAACGGTTAGCACATTAGTAAGTACGCTTGTCGGTAAATACTTGACTATAAATATTAAGTTGCTCTTAATACTGCGATAACAAGTAATGAGTATAATGATACTTTTGAGTAGCCACAGACTCAATCAATGGGCTCAACTCTGTGAGAACCACAGAGAGGTGAAATTCCTATGGAACTAATTAGCAATTAGTCGTTTGTTAAGTCCCTGTATTAGGGGAGTGAGTATAATTCTAATACATAAATAAGAAAGGAAAAATAAAAAATGAAAGAAAAAGAATATAATATAAAATTTAAAAAAGTAAGTGAAAATGAAATAGTAGTAAGTGCTAAAAATAAGAAAGATGCTATGAATAAAGCAAGGGAGTTATTTAACTCTGATTTAAAGGATATAGATATAAATAATATTACTAAATACTATTATGTAATTGAAATAAATAATAAAGAAATGTTAGTAAAGGTTAATAATGGAAAGATATAAGGTTATAGTAATAAAAAAATATGTCTTTGATTTAGATGGTAAAGATAAAAAAGGAGTGATGGAACAATTAGATTACATTATTAATGAAACTAAATTACTTGATATGCCTTATGTTAAAAAAGATTTAAAAGTTAAAATTAAAAAAATAAGAAGAAAAATTAAAGGAGCTTAAAATGGAAAATATGTTAATTTATAGTGTTAAAGAAGTTGCAAAAATATTACATACTAGCCCTAATTATGTTTATAGTTTGATAGAAAAAGGATACTTACCAGCTATTAAGTTGGGTAGTGTTAAAGTTTTAAAATCTTCATTAGAAAACTTTTTAAAAGAAAATGAGGGAAAAGATTTTTCTAATTTATCAAATGTTGATAATTTGGATTTATCTATAAAAATCAAGTAATAAATGGGTAATGTCTATATACAGAAAAGAGGGAAGGTATATCAATATCAGTTTGCTATTGCACCTGTTAATGGTAAAAGAAAATATATAAACAAATCAGGATTTAGAACTAAGTCAGAAGCTATTGAGGCAGGTAATAAAGCATATAATGAATATAAAACAGCTGGTGTACCTTTTAAGGAATGTAATATATCTTATAGTGATTATTTAGATTATTGGTTAGAAAATTATTGTAAGGTTAATCTTAAATATAATACAATACAATCTTACAAATCACTAATAAATAAATATATAAAGCCAAAAATTGGAATGTATAAGCTTTCAACTATAACAAGTGTAGGACTAAATACATATATTAGTAATTTATGTGAGGAGTACGATTTTTCAAGATCATATTTTAAAAATATATTAAAAGTAGTAAAAGGATCTTTTCGTGATGCTTGTACTAAATATGGTCTTATAAAATATGATCCTGCTATACAATTAAGATTACCAAAAATGGATAAATATGAAGAAGATATTAAGCATTTATATTCAAAGGAAGAAATAGAAAGAATACTTGAAAGATTTAAAGATAATAGTCCATTTACTTGTGCCTTTTTAACATCTTGTTTTACCGGTATGAGAACAGGAGAAGTATTTGCATTAACTTGGGATGATATTGATTTTGAGAATAAAACAATTGATGTTAAACATAGTATCTATGATAAGCCAAAAGATATAAAAGGTAGATGGTATATAGGCACAACAAAAACTTTCAAAGGTAAAAGAAAAATATATATGAGTGAAACTTTATGTAATGCTCTAATAAATTTTAAGAAAAGGCAAGACTATATAAAAAAAATAAGCAGTTTAAATTATAATTATTATCATATAGAGGATGTTGTAAACGAGTATGGTAAAAAAATTGAACAAAGAATTGTTAAAAGTAGTTTAAGTGATATAAACTCCCAAAAAATTGAGTTAGTTTTTGTTAAGGAAGATGGAACTTATGTTGGAACTGATTTAATAAATTATCCTTTTAAAATTATACATAATGAATTAGGAATAACAAAATGTAGATTTTACGATTTAAGAGGAAGTTATGCTACGACGATATTAAAGAATGGAACAGAATTACGAGATGTTGCTGATATATTAGGACACAATAATGTTGAAACTACTGAAAACTATTACATATCAAGTACCAATGATTCAAGAAAAGAAGCAACTATTATTTTTGACAATGTTATGAACTCTGATATTATAAATAAAATAATCAAATACGAGGTGTAACATTGTTTTTTCTTTGAAAAGAGTGTATAATTATATTTGGATAAATGATGACACATTTTATTTTATGTCTAAACTGCAAATTTATATTTCCTACATTTTACTATTATTATTAGTTATTATATAATGTGATTAAGCAAATGCAAACAATGTTTGTAATTTGTTTGTAAATCACAAAAAAAGATAATACTAATAGTACCGATAATACCATAAATAAAAACTGTTATTAGTCTAGTAAATAAAGAAATAACAATAGTTATGATAATATAATAAATACTATAAATACTAGAAAAAATAGTTCTTGTGGTAGTGGCAAGAAATATAAACAATGTTGTGGTAAATAACTCGCAAACCCAAGTAATATAAGGGAAAACGCGAGTTTTTCTTTTTATCAAAAAATGCCCCAAAATAGGGGCTGGCGCCATTCTGGAGCCACTTTGATTTAAATATTTGGCTATATTATTTTATTTGTTTTAAAGTATATAGTACGGTTGGCTAAAAAAAGGTAAATATTCGTGGTATAATAGTAATAGGTTGGTGATATTATGTTGAGTAAACCTAAAAATGGATGGACTGATTTTAAATTAGGGAAAGAATCTTATAAATTAAGTTACCTTACAGATGTTTCTATGGATTGGTTAGAATCAGCAATAGATGGATTAAAGAACACAAAGCCATTTGTAGTTCGTGGCTTTTTAGAACCATGGAGAGTAATTTGTGTAGTAAGTTTTTGGAATGTACATTTATTTGTTGAATCAGATGAAGATGATATTTTAGATCCTAATGAATCTAATTATGAAATCATTCATATGAATATGATAGAGTTTTGTGAGCATTTATATAATGATATTAATAATAATTTACAAGAATGGATTAACTGGTTTTGCGATGATGAACACGATTTAGATAAAAGAGAAAAGGAATTAGTTAAAAAAATAGAAGAATTAAGAAAAGCAATAGATAAACAAAAAGAATATTTTTCAGGAAGTTGTTTCTTCTTATAAAATATGAGGTGATTAAAGTGGAAAAAATGATATCCTATTACGATTTAATGCTATTAGTAAAGTCTAATAAACAACCAAATAAGGTTTTAGTTTCAGTTGATAAAGATAGAGAATTGCTTTTTGAATTTAACTCCAAATATAATACTTACTATGTTACTCCAACAACTGCAAGTGAAACTTTTTATAAAGAATATGACCCATACTTGGATTTAAATATGACTGAAGATAGATTCTTTGAAAAGAATATTAAAGTTGTTGATCCATATTTATTCAGTATAGGCGAATATGTATCTTATTATGATTTGATGACATCAATTAAATTTAATGCACAACCATATAGAGTTAGAATACATATTAATAATCAACAACATGATTATATATTTGATAGCATTGATTTATCAGAACCAAAGAAATATATAGAATTAGAAGATGATGGATCTTTACCATCTTGGGATTTTAACTTATCACATCAAGTGTCTGACAATAATTGGTTTGAAAAAAATATTGAAGTAATTGAAGCTGGAAATAGTCTGATAAGAATTATCGAGGGTGGATGTGGAAGTTCTTATTTTAACATTTTTCCAATTAGAGTGATAAATGTAAATGATAATACAGATGCAAATGATAATGTAGAAGAAATGTGGGCTGAAGCAATTGCTATTGAAGAGGAGAATGTAAATTCATTCTTATATCCTTTATTAAAAAAATATTTTAATTCTGATTTGCTTGAAAATAAAAACAGAAGTGATGCTAAAGATGAATTTGAATGGTATTTAACTAACAATTTTTATACGTATGATAACATAGAAGAGATGGTTAAAGAGCTAAAGGAAATAATGACTTTATTGAAAAATGATTATGACAATCCAAAGTTAGATTTCATTAAAGAAAACTATAGCTGGGTTTTATATTTAGATTCTCGTGTTGATAGCAGAAATATACCAGAAAATAGTAAGTGTAATGAATTGGTACAACCATATGTAGATGATATTATTAATTTTTATAAGAGATTTATTGACTATCTTGAAAAGATGATGATTAATGGTAAAAAGAATGGTTTTGAGCTAATAAATTTTATAGGACCATAAAATACTTTAAAAATGGCATAGATGCCAAGTTGGGTGTGGACAAAAATATAATAAGAAATTAAAAAAGGCTTAGTAAAATAAGGGTAAACTAAGTCTTTTTATTTTATTAAAAACAATGATTTTATATTCTGGAGCCATTTGTAGAGCCATATTAACAAAAAAGAGCTAGTTTTCAACATTATTTCTAGCTCGATTGATTGTATTAATTACTTCAGAAGATGTTGTATTAAATAAGTGAGAATAAGTGTTTAAAGTTTCACTTGAATTTGAATGTCCAAGATATTTAGAAACCATAGTAACAGGAGCTCCGTTATTAACCAAGAAAGAAGCACAACTATGTCTAAAATCATGTAGTCTTATTTCTTTAATACCAGCCTTATTTGCTATTTCTCCTTTTCTTCATTGAGCTTGTTTATAAGTTAGTGGAGTAAGACCTTTATCGTTACCAAATATAAAGAAATCATCTTTAAAGTTTTTAAATTTAGAAACCTCGTCATAATGCTTTTTAAGATCTTCATATAAAGCATCACACATAGTTAATATTCTATTACTTGAAGCAGTTTTTAAATTACATACATAGTAAGAAGAAGAGTAATTATCTAAACTCTGAACTTGTTTATTAATCCATAAGGTTTTATTATCCCAATTAATATCTTTCCATTGCAAGCCTCTAGCTTCTCCAATTCTTAAGCCACAATAATACAATGTTTCCCATAGAATCCTATACCTATCTTCATCTTCAGAAGCTAGAAATTTATCAAATTCAGCGATATCATAATAAACTTTTTCTTTAACCAATTCATCAGGATTCTTAAATCTTTCCATATTTAATAGCACTTGATGAAAGTTATAACCATATCGCTTCTCTCCAAAGTTTAAAAATGCTTTTAATACTTTGAGTTTGTCATTTTTGTAACAGTCTTCATAGTATCAATACCAGCAATGTATTCTTTCCATTTATCATAATGAGATATATTGAACTCGGAACACTTAATATTAAATAGTATTTTTAATGATTCTTGAGTATAGATATAGCTCCTACGAGTATTTATTCTAACTTTATCAGATTGAAATTCAAGATACTTATCCCAGAGATCGCCTAAAGTCATTTTAGATGGGACATTAGAGTTATTATCTAATTCGTTCAAGAACTTTCTTTCGGCTTCCTTTGCTTCAAATTTAGTAGCATATTTCTTGCTGGTATATCTACGATTATTGTTTAATGAGTCTTTATAGTTAACCCTAAAGAGCCAACATCTACCATCTTTAGTAGGGTTATTATACTTATAAACAGGCATAATAAAATCACTTTCCTTTCATACTTTTATTGTGTAAGTACCTGAAAAGTGATATAATGTACTTGGAAGCCAATTATAACGATCCTTTCAGGAGTTGTTTTAAAGTTTGCTAGACTTTTGTGGTTATCCATTAGACTTACTGTTCGAGCAGTAGGTCTTTTTTTATAGATTTCTTGTTAAGTATTTTGATACTCCAATGATTTTTACATTTAACTCATCTTTAGAGCATACTATAGGTTTAATTTTGTTATATTCAATAATAGGCATAAAGATATAACTATTATCACTTTCTGTTAAGTAAGCAATCATAGGCTTTCCCTTACTTGCTTTAATAACATAGAAAGTATTTTTCTTTGTGATTCTATCACTTTTCTTAAATACAATTGTATCTTCAGGAAATACTTTCTTGCCATAGTTATTAATTTCATCAAATATAATGTATCCAAAGTAATTATTAGGATCACCATAAAGAGTTGGTAGTTCAATTTCTTCCCATAGATAATTACTTTCAGATTCTTTATCAAATGATAACTTAGTAGGAAAATCTTTATATACTAGAATCTCTCTTTTTTTATTAATGTTTTTATCAGTAAGTAAATTATCTCTCCATGTTAGATCACTTTCAGAAATACTAAAATAGTTTGCTAATACTTTTATTTTATTTTTTCTTGGAACAACTTTTCCATTACACCAATCACACACAGTAGTATATTTAAATCCTAACTCATTAGCTAGCATAACGCGATCTACTTTATGCAATTTCATATAATAGGAAAGGTTTTCAGCAAATATTTTAGCTTCTTCGTTTTGATTTACATTTCCCATTTCTTACCACCTCATACCTATAATAACATATTCGTATTTAAATTGCAACAGAAAATACGAAAGAAATCGTATAAAATTATTTACAAAGTCTCCGAGATGGTGTATTATGTTATTGTAGCAGGGGGGATGAGAGGAGGAAATCGTATTGAAATGAATGTAAAAAGTCGTAGTACAAAGGTCTAGCAAACTTTAAAACTTAAAACAAATATGAAAGGGATGATAAAAAATGAATAATGAAAAATTAAATGCTAGAGATTTATTAGTAATAGCCTCAAGTCAGTGGGCTAGTGCAAAAGATATAATGGTTATAGGGAGTGTTGGTAGAAATAAGGCATATGCTATTAGAAATGAAATAATAGCTGATTATTACGATGGGGATAAAAAAGTTAGAAATAGAAGATTAGTTCCTATGACTGAGGTATTAAAGTATTTTAATATTAACCTTGATTATCTTCGTGAGGTGGCTTCATATGAAAAATAATTTCATTATTATATTTGCTTTTTCAATTATTAAATATGGCTTACAATAAGACAGTAATGCTCTTTTTTCAAAAGCCGGAAAATTATTATAGACAAGACTTTGTGAGAAAAATAAGAGCAGAAAAGAACGGATTTGAATATTTAACTTTATATGAAGAATTGTTGATAGAATCATTAAACAAAGATGGTGTATTAGCAAATTTCTTTGATGACAAAATAGTTCCATATACAACAAAAGAATTATCAATAATATTTAACCACAGGGAATCAATTGTAAAAAATGGATTAGAAATATTTCAAAAATATAAAATAATTGAGAAAAAAGAAGATGGTTCTTATTTTATTCCTGATGCATTAAAATACACAAAGAGAACGACAATTGGAGCTCAAAACAAGAAAAAACAAAGGAATAATAAAAAAGATAAAGAAGAAGTAGAAGACATTTGTCCACTAAGTGATGAAGACATTTGTCTAACATATATAGAACAAGAAACAAATATAAAAGAAGAAATAGAAATAAATAATAATAGTAATAACTCATATTCAAATACAAATATACAATTAAACAATAAATACAATAGTACAATTGAAGAAATAATAAATTATTTAAATATTAAATCAAATAAAAATTTTACTACTAATAATGACTTTGTTACTAATTGGATAATAGAATTATTGGATAGTGGATATACCATAGATGATTTTAAAAAGGTTATAGATAATAAGTCTGATGAATGGGGAAATGATCCCGAAAAAAGAAAATACTTACGACCGGGTACTTTATTTAATCCTAAGAATTTTAATAAGTATTTAATAGGAAATAATTCTAAAAATGATAAATCATCATTTGAAGATGTTATGGATGATTATTTAAATGGAAAAGAATCAGATAGTAAAGTTAGTATCTAGAATAAAAGATAGATTTCCTGATGAATTCTTTCGATTAAGCAAAGAAGAAAAATATGAGTATGTCGAAACCTTTGAAAAGTTATTTATAAGATTTGATTTTGATTTAGTAGATAAGGCTATAAGTAGAATATTTGATATGAGATATATAAAAGCACCAACATTTATGCAAATGCAATTATCAGTAAGTAGGATACTATTTGAAAGAAGATCAGAAGTATTTGTGAAAATGCAAGATAATGGATACTATATGAAAAATATAAGTGGTAGTCCAGAAGAAATAAAAGACAAACATTTTAAATTATGTGATGATATAGCCATTGAGTTTTTAAAAGATGAAATTTCTGAGCATCACAAATTAGAAATATTAAAAGCTGTAGATGAATACGACTATCTTAAAGAGTATCGAGGATTAATATTGTTTGATGAAAATCTGCCAGTACCCCCGGGGTGTGATCCAAATAATGATTGGGATTATTCAAGACCGACCAGCCACCTAAACACACACAAACAATAATTTTCCGTGAGTTTTTTGGAAAATATAATTATGAAAGAAAGAGAAAAAGCATATATAAAAAGAGTATTAGAAGCCAATAATGGTAAAACTAATACTCTATTTTTTTTAGATCTAAAGGATCTTCACTAATTATTTCTAAAGAATATTTAATCCTTAATAATTTAATTACTTCTGCTTTAGTTTTCTCATAATCTTCATCATATAAATTAAACATATCAGAAGCTGAATTATAGTGCTGTAAGAAAGTTGCTTCCCACATAGCATTCCTATAAAAAGAATTAGCAATATAAAAAGCAATAACTTCAGGCATTATATATTCTTCTACATAATTGTGATAATTGTCATAAAAAGGATTAATTATCGTTTCTAGCTCTTCATTACTAATATCTTCATCAGTAGATTTTCTTAACATAGACACCTCCATGTTGTATTAATCACTCTAAATAGAAAATATTGCAAGTTAATAGCAAATTATTGTGATATTTTTTTATTTATGCTATAATAAACATATAAGTTGATAAGCATATATGCTGATATTGAAAAAAGGGTGATATTATGTATGAGAAATTAGGAGAATTTATAAAGAAAAAGGTTGATAGAAAAGTTAATAAACCTACGAAGACAAAAGCAGATATTATAAATGAGTTAGGCATTAAAACTCAATATTTACATGATTTAGAAAATGGAAAGAGAACACCATCTCCAGCATTGATGAAAAAAATGATTATGGTATTGGGATTAGATAAGAAAGAGCAAATACAATTATATGATTTAGTGTGTGACTGTCATAAAAATAAAAAAATACCTGCTGATATAGAAGAATTTATTATTGGAAATGATGAAGCTAAAGAAAAAATAAGAAAAATAATATATGAAAATAATTCTGGGGAGGTTAAATAATATGGAAACAACTAATTTATCAAAAATAAGAAGAGAAAGAATGTTAAACACAATTAATGAAATAAAGAAAAATGTGTCAGACGAAGAAACATTAAATAATTTATCATTAATTGAAAATGAATTAACAAAGAAAAAATATGGATTAATATGGGAAGAACACGAGGAAAGAGTTGATAAAGAATTAAAAACAAAGATTCCAACTTTTGAAGAGGTTAAGTCAAAGAAAATACTTAAACAAAGAGCATCAAAGTTCAATTTCTTATTAGAGGGAGATAATTTACATAGTTTATACTTGTTGGAAAAAACTCATAGAGGAAAAATAGATATAATATACATTGATCCACCTTATAATACAGGAAATGAAGATTTTATATACAATGATAAAATAGTTGATAATCTTGATGGCTATAAACATTCTAAATGGCTATCTTTCATGGAAAAAAGACTTAAAATAGCAAAAGATTTATTATGTGATGATGGAATAATATTTATTTCAATTGATGAGAATGAAATAGCACAATTAAAGATTTTATGTGATGATATTTTTGGAGAGTTTAATAGACTTTCTACTCATCATGTACAAGTAAGATATGATAATAAAAGTCTTAATGAAGATAATGATTGGCAACCAGTAATGGAATATGTACTAATATATGCAAAAAACAAACTTTTATTTAAGGCTAATAAACCATCTGAACCATATGATATTTCTAAATTTTGTTATAAAATAACTGAATTAACACCAGGAAAAACAGAAAAAATAGGAAATAAGGAAGTTACAATTTTTAAAGATGGAGAATGGAAAATAGAAAAAGAAGAAGCTGGTTCAGTTGATTTACTAAAAGAAACATGGGCATCAGGAAGTATAGTTAGACAAAGTGGAACAGCTGCAGAGTTTTTATCAAAGTATTTAATACAAAGAAAAGGAATAGATGGATTAAATGTATTATATAAAATTGCCAATATGGGAGAGGATGGATTAGGATATAGATATGTTACAGGTCCAAAAAAGGCTGATGCCATAAGAGGAAAATTTTATAGTGGAGTTCCATTAGAAAGATTGGAAGATGTGAAAAAAGGAATATCCACAAAGACTCGTCCAATTTCAAATTATTATAATTATAGTGGCGACTTTGGAAATATTAGGCAAGAGGGTGGTGTACCATTTAATAGTGGTAAAAAACCAGTTAAAATGTTGAAAGAGTTAATTAATTATCATCAATCAAAAAATGCTGTAGTATTGGATTTCTTTGCAGGATCAGGATCAACAGGACAAGCAGTATTAGAATTGAATAAAGAAGATGATGGTTCAAGAAAATTTATTTTGTGTACTAATAATGAAAATAATATTTGTGAAGAAATAACATATAACAGATTAAAAAATGTAATTAATGGCTACTCAAAACATAAGAGTATTGATGGCAATTTAAAATATTATAAAACAGCTTATATTCCTAGAATAAATACTGATGAAGAAGATTTAAGCAAAAATTTAATGATAAATATAAAAAATCTTATACAACTTGAAAATGGCATAGAGATTGATGATAAAATAGTAAGAGTTATTTTATCAGAAGAAGAAATTGATAAATTTACATCAAATGATAAAGAATTAAATGAATGTGAAAAATTATACATATCTTCTGATATATTATTAACATCTAGGCAAAGTCAGATATTTAAAGACTTTAACATTGAGTTGTTTATAATTCCAGAATACTATTTTGAAGATGAGATAAGAGAGGTGGCATAATGCAAAGTATTGAATTAAAAGAATTTCAAATTGAAGCAGTAAATAAATTATTAGATGCTACTTCTGTTGGTAAGAAAAAGGAAGTATTAGTACAAGCTCCAACAGGATCAGGTAAAACCATTATATTGCTTTCTTATATTGAAGAATATTTAAAAGAAAATAGAAAAACTATTTTTGTTTGGTTAACTCCAGGATCAGGAGATTTGGAAGAGCAAAGTAGAAGCAAAATGTTAAAATTTCTTCCACATATGGAATCAAAGAATATTCAAGATGTTTTATTACAGGGATTTGAGGCTAAAGATACTGCTTTTATAAATTGGGAAACTATTACAAAAAAAGGAAATACTGCATTAAAAGAAGCAGAAAGAAAAAACCTTTATGAGCGAGTTAGAGAGGCATATAACAATGGTTATGACTTTGTAGTAATAGTAGACGAGGAACACTTAAATAAGACCGTAAAAGCCGAAGCAATCATTGATTTTATAGATCCTAAATACATTGTTAGAGTTAGTGCTACAACCAAAACAAACAAAGAGGCAGAATTCATTGAAATAGATGAGTTAGATGTAATAAATGCAGGATTGATTACGAGAGCACTATACATAAATGAAAATGTAACTAATGAACAGATATTAACTAATGAACATGAGTATTTATTAGATTTAGCAATTAATAAGAGAAAAGCAATTAAAGAAGAATATATTAATAAAAACATTCAAGTTAACCCTTTAATAATAATTCAATTGCCAAATAAGTCAGATGAATTAATTAAACAAATAGAAGATTTATTAGAAGAAAAAGGTTACTCATATGATAGAAAGAATCTTGCTATATGGTTAGCAGATAAAAAAGAGAATCTTGAAGACATCGAAAATAATGAAGCACATCAAGCTATACTAATAATGAAGCAAGCTATATCAACAGGATGGGATTGCCCAAGAGCTAAAATACTTGTTAAACTTCGTGATAATATGAGTGAAGATTTTGAAACTCAAACGATAGGTAGAATAAGAAGAATGCCTCAAGCCCACCATTATGAAAATACATTATTAGATAATTGTTATTTATATACATTTGATGAAAAGTATGAACAGTCAGTTAAACAAGAGCTTGGTAAGAATGCTAAAAATGCAAAGGTTATTTTCTTAAAACCAGAATATAAGAACTTCACATTAAAGAAGATGAATATAGAAAGCGATTTTGATGGTTTTGATGATAGAGAAACATTTAATATTTTATACAAATATTATGTTGATAAGTATAAACTTACAGGATCTAAAAAGAATAATAAGTCAGTATTAGAAGCTAATGGGTATGTATTTAAAGATACAATAGATAATTATATTGTAAAGGGTAAATTCATAAGATTAGATGAAATACAAGATGCAGAAAGAATGAAAGTCGAATCAGCTGTTAATCCATCAAAAAATGGATATGAATATAGAGATTCTATTACAGAAATAGCTTCAAGAATAGGAATAAGATATGATAGAACAAAACTAATGCTTGAAAGATTATTCTTAAAGAGTAAGTTATTCTCAAAGAAATTTGTTGATTTGTCACTATTAGACTTCTATGCATTTATCATCAACAACCATGATACAATTAAACATGATTTTGAAGAAGCAGTAAATCAAAAAGCAAGACAAATGAAGATGAAGCTAGAGGGTATTAAAGAATCAAATTGGAGAATGCCTCAAGAGGATTATATTAATTATGATCCACAAATGAAAGATACAACTGTATATGAAAAGAATACATATAAAGAGTATCCAAGTAGTAGAGTAAAATCTAGATCAGAAAGCATGTTTGAATTCTATTGTGAAACCAGCGATAATATTAAATGGTTCTATAAGAATGGGGAATCAGCAGATAATTATTTCTCAATCGTTTATGTGAATGCAGTACAAAAGAAATTTCATTTTTATCCAGACTATATTATTTGTGATAAGAATGATAAAATATGGATTATAGAAACAAAAGGTGGAGAAAGTACAACAGGAGAATCTAAGAATATAGATATTAAAGTTGAAAATAAATTTGAAGCCTTAAAAGAGTATTCTAAAAAGCATAAAGTTAATTGGGCATTCGTAAGAGATTACGATAAAAACAATTGCTTATATTATTGTAATACTGAATATACAGATGATATGGAAAATGAAAATTGGAATTTAATTGATAAAATGTTTTAAAAAATAGCTCACCAATAAGGTGGGCTTTATTCTTTATCCTTTCGATAACTTTTAAAGTTTAAGTAGTCTACTATTTGTTCTTCAATCTTATGCCTAAATTTCATCATTACTTCAAGATCTCGCGGCTTTTTAGCAGATAGTACTATATCAATATTCCTGATTATAAAGAAGCCGTGATAATCGCCATTTCTACTAATACACTCAATACGATTCTTAGGCTTAATAATATACTTCACAAAACACCTCCAATAGAATGTAATATTAATCACTCTTAATTGAAAATAAGTCAAGTTATATAGACTTATAAAGGATTAAATGGTATATTGTAGTTGAAAATTAAAGATAAAAAGATGTGGAAAATTTGCCATTCTGGAGCCACTTTTAGAGCCACTCTGCTAGAGATTATCTGGAATATACTAAAACATAAGGGTAATAAAAGCCCCATTTTTAAAGGAAATTAATGAGTGGGCAGTGGTAAAAAGCCTTAAAAATGCTAGCCATGTGGAAGTGGTAAGAAGTACAAACAGTGCTGTGGTAAATAGCTTATTTTATAAGGGTTTGTACAATTGGGATTAGTCAAAAAAACGCTAAATTGTGTGCAAAATCATTAAATTGTGTGCAATTTGTGTGCGAAAAATAAAAAATCATGCACACAAATCTATTTAACCCATATAAATAAAGGGTTTGTGTTATGCACACAAAATCATGAAATCAACATTCGTGTTGATTTTTTTCGTTCTCTAAAAGATTTAGAGGAGGAAAAAATTTATGGCACAAGTGAATACTGTCAAATTAATTAAAAATTAAATTTAGTTAAAAGTAATTTCTAATATAATAAAATTTAAGTAAAATTCATGTTGATTTAATAAAATTAATGGTATTAAATGATATAATAAAATAAAGGAAGTGAAAAAATGGGCAAAATATCAAATGCAATTCAAATGTTAAACTATCTGAATACAGGTAATAAATATACTGTAAAGGAACTATCAGAAAAAATAGGTATTACTGAACGCATGGTTAGGTATTATAAAGTAGAATTAGAACAGGCTGGAATTCCAATAGAAACCTTTATGGGACCAAATGGAGGATATTATATACTAAATATCAAAAACCAATATAATCATTTTAATAAATATGATCTTCAATTATTAGAAAATGTTGATAAGATGTTAGAAAAATTAGAATATGAAGATATTGTAAAATATAAAAAACTAATTAATAAAATTAAATTTGCAAGTGATGTAGATGAGGAAAAAAGTAAATATTTTTTAGATAATGGTACTAGTGATAAATCTGAATTATATTTTACTTTAAATGATTCAATTTCAAATAAAACACCACTAAAAATATTATATAGGAATTTAAAACAAGAATGGCAAGAAAGAATGATTCATCCCTTACAAATATTTAATTATGATAATAAGTTTTATGTAACAGCATATTGCGAACTTAGAGATGATATTAGACATTTTGAAATTGATAGAATAAAGTTAAACAATAAATAATTAAGACATAATACTGCCTATATATATGATATAATATATTTACAAGAGGAGATAACTATGACTAATCAAAAAATATTTATTGATTTTGATGGAGTAATCTTTGATACAGAAAAGAGAGTTGTTGAAAGAAAAAATCAAAAACCTGATATGAGTTGGAATGAATTTTTTGAAAAATTAGATTGGTTCCAATTATTAGAGGAATCTAAAGTAATAAATAATGCTATTGAATATATTTTGGAAGGACAGGCTAGTTCAAAGCAGCTTTCTATTTTAACTAAAATACATACTTTAGTTGAAATGGAAGCAAAAGTAAAGGCATTAAGAAGTAGAAAGGTAGAAATACCAATATTATTTGTTCCACCTCATGTGAAAAAAAGTCAAATATATTTACCAAATAATGGAGAAATTTTAATTGATGATAATATTAAAAATTTAATTGAGTGGGAACAAAAAGGTGGAAAGAGTATTTACTTTAACGAAGACTTAAAATCTGTTAATCAATTTGAAACTGTAAAAACTTTAAGTAGAATTTTATAGGAGGTTTTTATGATGAATGAAGAATTGTTAAATAATTATCAAAGAGCATTGCAACAAAAATACAATGCAGTATGCTTCGATATCGATGGAACGTTAACAAAAGATAATTCAGCAAAGATTGATTCTCGTATTTTGCCAATGCTAGCAAATATATTAAAAAAGCATATTCCGGTAGTTTTTATCACAGGTAGAGGAGAGACTGGATTAAATGATTTATTAAGTGATATTATTTATGATTTAAGAAACAAATACGATGTTACTGAAAAACAATTATTAAAAATGTATGCACTTACTAATGATGGTGCAAGGATATTTATGACTAGTGGTGATAGTGAAAAACTTTTTAATATTAGTGAATATATATCATCTAAAGAAGATTTTATTAAATTAGAAGAATTAAATAAAAAAATTCTTTCTTTATTAAATACATCTATTTTAAATGAACATTGTAAAATTACATATTCAATAGATTCTGAAACAAGTGCTATAATAAATATAAGAATAATGATTTTGAACGATAGCGTAAAATTTGAGAATGAAATAATAAGAATTATTAATTCATTAATAAGAAATTCACAAAACACAAATTTAAACTTAACAATAGGAATGCATAATGGCAAACAAGTTTTACAAATAGGTACTGCCACCAAAAATAAAGCCATACAAGTTGCTGAAAGAATGATAGGTATTCCACAAAATTCAATGCTTCGAATTGGAGATTGTGGTGATCAACTTGGAAACGATTATTCTATGTTAAATTGTCCACAAGGATTTAGCGTTGAAAAAACAAGTGGAGATTTTGATAAATGTTTTCCAGTTATTGATAATGGAAAAATAATAACAGGTATAAATGGTACTTTAAGTTTATTAAAAAAAGTAAAATTATTACCTACAATTTGCTTGGAACATGCTATACAAAGCGAATATGCAAGAGCCTATGCTAAAGTGGAAAAGAAAATGACACAAGGAAAAAACAATAAAATTACATATTTTAATAATTTAATTAATGATAAATTTCAGGCAGTAGATGGAATAGTTAGTTTATTTGATTCGTCAAGTGGAAGCATAAAAATTCCTATGTATGAATGGATTACTATACCAGATAATAATCCACTAAAACAATTATGGCTTACATATAACGATTCTAGTTTGTGTTATTCAATGTATGATAATGAAAATATATTATTAAGAGGTTCTGGTATATATTATTATTTTTTATCACAAAGAATTCATGACGAAAATACACGAAAAGATATAACAACTAAAGAAATGATATATGAATGGTTAAATAATAATATGAAATTTTTTTCAAAGTCTTTAATAGTAATTAATAATACATTAGATATAAATGACTTAAATAATGTAAAAATGATATTAGGGTTAATAGATAATGTTAGAAATTATTTGTTAATTCTATTAAATCAACAAATTGTTAATAATCAGATAGAAAAAAATGTAATGGTTAATTTGGAAACATTAGTTAAAGATTCATTAATGTACAAACTATATAATAGTTTAATAAGTACTGAAAATTTGATGAAAAATATTTCATTCGATGAAAACTATAAAATTAATAGTATTGAAATAGAAAATTTAATTAAAAATATAATTTTAATTACTAATGAGTTTAGATTGAATTTTATTAAACAACCTAAAAAAGAGAATTATTCTAAAGATTTTAGAGCATACAGAGAGATAGATAATTTTGCAGAAAACTTTATTACTTGTAGTTTAACGCTACAAAAAGATTCTAATATTTCTAATAAAGGTATCTGTGGATTATGTTATGGTGGTTTAGAATTACCAATTATAATGAAATCAATAGATGATAGAATAAATGATGTTTCTATACTAAAATTTAACAAGAATGTAACAGGATATGCAAAAAAGCAATCGTTAGAATTAAGATTTTTTGATATTTTTAAAACTGGTGGTATCGAACTTTTTGGAATTGATAAACAAAAAGAATATATTATATTAGATGACAATTTATTAACTGGTAAAACAATGCAACTAGCTATAACTACTTTTTATGATATAGGTATTGATGTTGATAAAATAGTTGCTGTAAGGTATCCAGGAGTTAATAGAATTAGCCAAATGTTCATGCCTAATCATGGAGCTGTAGATTATAGACATTTCTTTAATTTTATAGAAGGTTTATATTTCTCTAGTCCATATAGTTGGAGAGATCCGTATAGTACAAATCCATATGAAGACTCTTTAGGGATTTTTGATTTAAATAGAAGAAAAATACTAGAATGTTTAGCAAAAAATGGCAACTATTCTAAAAAGAGTGAAGTATTATATGTAAAAAGGAAGATGAAGAATGAAAACTAAAATTGACATATATAATTGGAAACGAAAATTAGCATATGAAACATTTTCAAGTTACAGTGATCCATATACAGGCATAGTTACTAAAATAGATATAACTAATTTAATAAATTTTTGTAAACAAAATAAAATTTCATTTTATGGTTGCATGACTTATTTTGTACTGAAATCATTGAATGATATTGATGCATTTAAGTATGGTTTTGGTAAAGAAGACGGAAATGAATTTGTTTATAAATATGATACTTTAGCAGCAACAGCAACTGTTATAAATAGTGATAATGAATTAAATTTTACGAGATATGTTGAATATGATGAAGATATTTCAAATTTTCTTATAGAATTTTCAAAGGCTACAGAAGACGCATCTAATAATGTTCCGTACTATAAAATATTAGGATTGGAAAATATGAATAAAATAAATATAACTTGTATCCCATGGATTACTTTTTCAAATTTTAAAGATGCGATTGATTTTAATGAAAAAAACAGTAAACCTAAAATTTGTTGGGGGAAATATTATTTAGATGATGATAGATATCTTATAGATATTTCATTACTAGTAAATCATGCATTTCAAGATGGATATCATATGGGATTATTTTTCAATAATTTACAACAAAATATATACAATCTAAAAGTAAATAAAAATTTAGTGAAAGTAAGGTGGTAGGATATATGTTAAAAAAATATTGTAAACTTAATGATAGTAATTTTTGTAATATAAATTATATTGTTTATGATCCAGAAACAAAAGAAAGTGATTTGCCATTACTATTGTTTTTACATGGTATAGGAGAAAGAGGCAATAAAGTAGAAGATGTAGAGAAATATGCTTTGCCTAAATATATGAATAAGTTTAATATCCCTTATATTGTAGTTGCTCCACAATGTACCAACAACAATTTTTGGGATTATCATTTAAGGGATGTAGAAAAAATTTTAGAAGAAGTTTATAAAGAATATAAATATGATAAAAATAGAGTATGTATTTTAGGAAGTAGTATGGGGGCGTTTGGTGCTTGGAATTATATTATGTCAAGACCTGGAATATTTAAAGGTATAGTATCTGTGTCTGGAGGTATAATGCTTCCTATTAATCAAACTTTATCACAAGTAAAAGACAAAGCAATTTTAATATATCATGGTAATAATGATGATGTTATTGATGTTAATGAAAGTATACAAGCTTATAATAAACTTAAAAATATTGATTCAAAAAATATAGAATTAAAAATTATAGAAAATGATAATCATTTTTTAACTTCACATGCTTTTAAAGATAAGTATTTGTATGAGTGGTTAGAAAAAAATATTTAAGTAGGTGAATGAATGAAAATAATTAGTATTGGAGATTTAGTTACAGATTTTTATTATAAAAATGGTAAATTGGTAGGAATAAATGGAGGAATGACTTCTCATAATATAATTGCTAATATTGCTAAACTAGGTTTGGAAACATCTGTTTGTGGTGTATGTGGTGATGATATGGCAGGTACTATAGCAATTAATAGCTTAAAGGAAGTTGGAACAAATATTGATAATGTAAAAAGACTAGAAGATATAAATACACGTTGCTTTCATGTGTCATATCAAGAATTAAATGGCAAATTAGAGTTTGCTTCAAAAAAAAGATGCCCATTTTGCAATATAAAAAGATGGTATGAAGAAAGTAAAATAGAACCAAATGATATTTTGAAACAAATTAATAAAGATGATGTTTTGGTTTTTGACAATTTAAACAATAAAAATCAAATTATTATAGATAATTGTAATAATAGAAAAATGTTAGATTTGGGACAATATTTTGAATTAGAAAATTATAATGATAATGAAATACTAGAAAAAATTAAAAATAAATTTGATGCTATAAACTTAAATGAACGAGTTGAAAAATATTTGAAAAATAGATTTTCTATAAAATCATTGGAAGAGATATATAATATACTACATCCTAAAATGATAATTGTAACTAGAGGAAAAAAAGGTTCAGATTTTGTTTTTGATAATAATAAAGTCAATAAAGAGTTAAGTAATCCAGAGGTAGAAGTTGATCCAACAGGTGCTGGTGATGCGTTTTTTTCAATGTTTATTAGCGAGTATATAAAAAATAACTATATTATTGATTGTAAATTTATAGATTCAACTTTTGAAAAAGCAACTAAACTTACAAAAAAGGTTGTAAAAAAGTTTGGTGCACGAGGACATATACAAAATTTATATAAAATAAAAAAAGTGAAAGATGCTTGCACTTGCAGTAATTTTAATATTTCATTAAGGAAACAAATAAAAAGATGTAATATAAATATTAATAATTTAGAAACAAGAATAATTAATGCTATTAATAGTAGTGCTTATAATAAGTTAGCTAAAATAGATTTTGAAAGTTTTAATAATAGTATTTTTGTGGGAACTGGTGGTTCTTTTTCAGGAGCAAAATTTTCATCTAAACTTATTAATCATTTATATGGGATAAATACAATAGCTTTATATCCTAGAGACCTATATTATAGAAACAATAATAGTGTTGATTCAGTATTTTTGTTTACTTACTCTGGAACAACAAATGATTTACTTGTATCAACAAGTTTAATTAATAACGATAATAAATATATTATAACAAAAGGTGAATTACAAAAGGTTGTAACAAAAACTGGAATATCTAAAAATAATGTTATTTCATATCGAACAGGTACAAATAAAGGAAAAGAGAGAGGATTCTTATCTTTTGAAGGAGCATTGGCTCCAGCTAGTTTATTTTTAAAATTATTTTTTGAAAAAAACTCAAGAAATGATATTCAAGAGTTTATTAGAGATAGTATAAATTATTGGAAAAATTACTTTGACAAATATTTTAAAGAAAATAAAAAAAAACTAAAAGAATTTTTAAAAGAAGGAAATAGTTTTAATATTTTTACAGGAGATTTTACTGAATCTGCTGGTAGTGATTTAGAAAGTAAAATAATTGAGTCTGGTATATATAATTGTTTAATTCATGAAAAGAAAAATTTTTCACATGGAAGATTTATTAATTACGAGCATTTAAGTCATAAAAAAAATATTTATTTTAAGCAAAAAACTACAAATTTATATGAGAAAAAACTATTGGAATATTTAGAAAAAGATCAAAATTTGATAATTGAAAGTAGATATGATGGAATATTATGTGAGTATGATTTATTGATTTCATCTCAATATTTAATATATTATATATCAAATTTTCTAAATATAGATATTTCAAAACCTACCTATAACGAAGATGCAATGAAAATTTATTTTTATAAAGGTGAATTATAGATTTTTATATAAAAAAATGTTATAATTTTAAGTAGAGAACGAATGCTGATGATAACAATGTGTGCAATTTGTGCGCAAAAATAAAAAAACGTATAGTTATATATATATTATATGTATGACATAATACCAATACTGTTCAGACTCATTTTTCCTTGAAAAACATATAATACTATATATATTTCATAGTATCATATATACTGAAAAATGACGAACTTGTGGCTCAGGACGTAAATATAAACAATGTTGTGGTAAATAAGCCCACGAACCAAAAGAAGTTCATTCTGAAAGTTTAATTGAACTATATGAAAAATCTATCGAGGCAACCATCGAAGCCATCAATACCGTAAATAAATATCTTTATGATAATATCACTATTACCCCTTTAAATAATATCTTTCTAGATCTCTCATATGATACCGGCATTCCTTGTAATCCCAAAAAAAGAATTTATCTTAAGTCTTAAGATAAAATATAATATCTAACCAAGTAAATTTAATTATATAGCCATAATACTTCCTATATAAGTAATATAATAAAATTATAAAAAATTTATTCATTAATATAAGAATAAGATTTAAGGAGGAATTATGAAAGAAATAGTGTTTGTTACTCACAATAAAGGAAAAGCCAAATCTGCTGAAAAATACTTCAAAGGTTTAAAAATTTCTACTTACGAATATGAACTATCTGAACCTCGTAGCGATAGTATCAAAGGAATTGCTACCGCCAAAGTTAAAAGAAGCTTATCAAGTTGTCAAAAAGCCCTGCATAGCTCTCGATTCTGGTTTCTTTATCGAAGAACTAAATGGTTTTCCCAAAGCTTTTGTCAACTTCACTCTAGATACCATTGGAATAGATGGAATACTAGAATTAATGAAAAATAAAAGCAATAAAAAATGCCAATTTAAAGAATGTCTTGCTTACTATGATGGAGAAACTATTAAATATTTTTACGGAGAAAGTAAAGGTTCACTTTCAAGTGAAAAGCAAGGCCTAGATCACCAAGAGAAATGGTCTGATTTGTGGTATATCTTTATTCCCAACGGCTTAACTAAAACTCTAGCCCAAATGACTCCCGAAGAAAGAGAAAACCGCAAGAAAATAGACAAATCAAGTAGTGCTATCGAAGAGTTTGCTAAATGGTATCAAAAAAAATTAAATAATTAGAAAAAAATGGACACATCTCCATTTTTTTAATATAATATAAATAGTTATAATGAAATGGGGAGGGCAGTAAATTAATTATAATAAGCGCCAGGACTTAAGTCGACGAGGTTGATGGTTATCGAAATATTCGGCGGATGCCATCACGGGGATTATCCTCGTAAGATATATCAAAAAAAGTAAAATCAACATTACAACAAAAGATATATTAAAACATAAGGAGGATTATTATGTGCGGAATTATCGGCTACATAGGAAAAGAAAAAAAGGCAATCAAAGTTCTACTTGAAGGATTAAAATCCTTAGAATATCGTGGATACGATTCAGCAGGAATTGCCATTGCAAATAAAAACAAAATAAAAATAATAAAATCTCCAGGTAAAATAATTAACCTTGAGGAAAAAATCAAAAATGAAGAAGAATCAAATATCGGTATTGGTCATACCAGATGGGCTACTCACGGTATTCCAAATATTAAAAATGCTCATCCCCATAAAGTAGGGAAAGTAACCCTTGTTCATAATGGAATTATTGAAAATTATCTAGACTTAAAACAAGAATTATTAAATGATAATTATCAATTTAAATCAGATACTGATTCAGAAGTAATATGTGCTTATCTTGATAAAATAATCAAAAATAATAAAGACCCACTAAAATCAATTCAACTATTAACAGAAAAAATAAGAGGAAGTTATGCTCTAGCTATTATTTTTGATGATGACTTAAACACTCTATATGCTACTAGAAAAGATAGCCCATTAATCATTGGCTTATCAACTGAAGAAAACTTTATTTCATCAGATGTTCCAGCCATTTTAAATGAAACAAATAAATATTACTTACTAGATCAAGAAGATATTGCTGTTCTTACTAAAGATAAAGTAACTATTTATGATAAAAAACTAAATCTTTTAAATAAAACTATTAATACTTATAATGGTACTAAAGAAGAAGCTCAAAAAAATGGTTTCCCCCATTATATGATAAAAGAAATATATGATGAAGTCCCAGCTATTAATAACTTTATTAATCATTACATATCATTTGAAAACAATGAAATGTCTTCTTCCTTCCCAGATCTCTCTAAATATAAAAAAATAGATATTGTTGCTTGTGGTAGTGCATATCACGCTGGATTAATTGGTAAGAATTTAATTGAAGAATATGGTAACATAGAAGTATCTGTATCAATTGCTAGTGAGTACCGTTACAGTAAACACTTTTATCAAAAAGATACTCTTGTTATATTAATATCTCAATCTGGAGAAACAGCTGATACCTTAGCAGCATTAAGATTAGCCAAAGAAAATCATTTAGATACTCTAGGAATAGTTAATGTCGTTGGATCAAGCATTGCCAGAGAAGTTGATAAAGTTATTTATCTAAATGTTGGATATGAAATAGCCGTAGCAACTACAAAAGCTTATTCACAACAAGTATTAGTATTATCTCTACTAGCATTAAACCTAGCTATTAAAAATAAAACTTTAACCTCTAAAGAATTATCAGTAATTTTTAAAGAATATCAACGTCTACCTAAAGAAATAGAAAAAATAATCAATAATCGAAAGTTATATCTTGATATTGCTAAAACAATTTATAAACAAAATGATATTTTCTTTATTGGCAGAAAAATAGACTCATCTCTTTGTATGGAAGCATCATTAAAAATTAAAGAAATATCTTATATCCATTCCGAAAGTTACCACGCTGGGGAACTAAAACACGGAACAATTTCTCTAATTACAGATAAAACCCCAGTAATATCTATTATTACAGATGAAACCATTGCTGATAAAACAATTAGTAATTTAAAAGAGACTATTTCAAGAGGAGCAAAACCCGTTATTATTACTACCACAAATATTCAAAAAAATTATCCATCACTTAATTTTTGTCAGCAAACAATCACAGTTCCAACAACAAATTTATTACTTACTCCACTATTAGTAGCTCCAGCCTTTCAACTTCTATCATATGAAGTTGCTAAACTTCGAGGCCTAGATATAGATAAACCAAGAAATCTTGCTAAATCAGTAACTGTAGAGTAGAAAAATCCACTTTTAAAGGTGGATTTTTAATTTTATTAAAATAATTTTAAGTTAATACTTGACACATATTATATCCTGTAGTATGATTTATTTGTACTAGTACAAATAGTACAATAATATAATATATAAAGGAGATGTAATATGATAAAAATAGATAAAGTATCTAAAAAATATGATACTGAATATGTCTTAAAAGATTTAACTTGCAATATTAAAGAAAATTCTATTTATGGCTTAGTCGGAGCTAACGGCTCTGGAAAAAGCACTTTATTAAGAATTATTACTGGAATTTACTCATCTGATAGTGGAGAAATCACTATTGATGGTGAAAAATTAACCGAATACACCAAAATAAAACAAAAGATAGTTTTTGTTCCTGACGATTTATTCTTCTATCCTAGTTATACTCTAATGGATACCGCTAAATATTACCAATCAATGTATACAAACTTCGATATGGAATACTTAAAAGAATTAGCAAATATGTTAAATCTTAATCTTGATAAAAAAATTAGTACCTTTTCTAAAGGAATGAAAAGGCAATGTGCTCTAATTTGTGCTATTTCTACTAACTGTGATTATCTTTTATTTGATGAAACGTTTGATGGTTTAGATCCAGTTATTAGAAACACTATGAAACATATCTTAATAAAACAAATGACTAAAAAAAATACTACTATTATAATGACAAGTCATAATTTAAGAGAACTAGAAGATATTTGTGATAATCTAGGATTACTATATCAAGGAGGAATATTATTTGAAAGTGATATAGACACTATTAAAACAAATATGTTTAAAGTTCAAATATCCTTAAATAAACCATTTGATAAAGAAGATTTTAAGGATCTAGAAATTATAAACTTTAAAAAACAGGGTAGTGTAGCCACTATCATTATTAAAGATACTAATGGAAAAAGTAAACAAAAGCTAGAAAAAATGCACCCCTTAATCTTAGATTATTTAAACTTAACTCTTGAAGAGGTATTTATTTATGAAATGGAGGCTTTAGGCTATGAATTTAACAAGTTTATTTAATTTTAACTACTTAAAAGAAAATATCAAAAAATCAAAAGCCACTATCTTATTATGCATATTACTTATTCCTATTATTAACGGATTAGTCTTCTTGATAAATACTACTTCAAGTAAAGTAATTAATCCCGATATCTATACTATTTCTAGTGTTTTATTAATTGGAATATATGTAATACCAATTGTTTTATCAATAACTTTATTTAGTTTCGTATACAAAAAAGGATCTATTGATTTTACCTTATCCCTTCCTATTAATAAAAAACAAATCTTTTTAACTAATACACTAGGAGGTATTGTTATCCTATCCCTAATGCAACTAATAAACTTTATAATCCTATTAACAATAAGTTTATTATCAAATGGAGTTTTTATAGATTATAAAATGTTATTTGATATTTTTCTTATCTATACCATCACATACATCTTTGTATTTACCTCTTGTAATATTGCCGTAAGTATTTCGGCCAATAAAATTACCACCGTCGTTGTAACTATGTTAATCCTATTTCTAATTCCTTTTATCACCACATTTATTAACTTCCGTTTTCTAAGTACAACCCCTTATAGTATTGATGGTAACACCAAAATAATCTGTACTAAAGAAGAATGTAAACCACAAAATTATAAATGCTACACTTTCGCTTGTGAAAAAGAAAGACAAGAAAATATTTATTACGCGGAAATTAGTAAAATAGATACTATCACATATACAATGCCATATGAATTAATAAAACAATCTCTATTCGGATTTGAATCAACTACAAGTATTAATACCTCTTTAATTAAAATGTTTATTCTATCAATAGTTTATATTTTAATAGGACTACCATTATTTATTAAGAAAAAATTTGAAGTAGTAGGTATTTCCTTTAAAAGTGAAAAGCTTCATATCATAACAAGAACCCTAACTACAATTCCTATTATATGTGTTAGCTATATAATCTTAAAAGATTCTGCTATCAACAGCACTTCATTCTTTGGCTTCCTCTTCTTATTAATATTAACAATCGCTTACTTAATAATTTATGATTTAATAACAAGAAAAAAAGTAACTAATTTCTTTAAAATGCTTATATGTATTCTTATTGTCTCATCAACCATTGTTATTTTAGACTATGCCCTTCCTGAAGAAGAAAACATCTACAAAGATACTGATTTTAAATATATAGATATAAAATCATATAATGGTGAAAAAAGTTTTACCAGTATCAAAGACCAAGAATTAATTACTTATATAACTTCTATCCTTCTAGATAACGAATCAAATGGTCCAGTATACAGTAGGTTAAATATTAATGCCAAAATTAAAAATAAATATTATCAATTCTATATAAATGTAAATAAAACACAATATGAGTATATAAACTCTAAAATATTAACCGACAAATCATATCAAGAATATTTAAAAAAAGTAAAAAAATATAATCCATATGCTATAAGTTTAAATAATAATACAATTTATCTAGAAAAAAATGAAGAATTATATAAAAAACTTGTTAAATCATATCAAGAAAAACCAACTATTATTAGCCACAAAAAACAAGATAGTATCTATAATATTACTTTATATATTTATGATAATTATCAAACTAAAGAAATAAATTTCAGTGTTCAAGATAACCAACAACTAAAAAAAGAATTATTAGAATACTATAATAATTCAACTAAAAATAAAGCTTATAAAAAAGAAGATTCTCCTAAGTTAGTATATTCTCCTAATGAATCTCACTATGATAGTTACTCATATCCAGAAATAAATAATTTTATTAAAAATAACCTTAATTCTACAATTGATGTTACCAAAGAATATAAACATTTAGAAATAGTACAAGATGGTAAATATTATGTCTTTGTAACCGACAAAGTAAAAGAATTAGATGAATTAATGAAAAAATTTAAAATAGCAGACCCTACTGATGAAGATGCTGAAGGAGAAGACACTGTAAATATATATGCAAATGACAAATTAACAGAATAAGGAGGTATTTATGAAACAAATAATGATTAATTTAGATTATCAAAGTAGAGTTCCTATCTATGAACAAATCGTATCTAATATTGAAAAATATGTTGCCGTAGGTATACTAAAAGAAAATACCCAAATACCTTCTATTAGAGATATGGCCAGTGCTTTAGGAGTTAATCCAAATACTGTCAAGAAAAGTTATGATATTCTAGAAAGTAAAAAAGTAATTACTACTATCAGCACTAAAGGTACTTTTATCGCCAAAGATACCTCCATAGCCACTACAAATAAAATAAATGAATATATAAATGAAATAAAAGCAAAAATTAATGAACTAAATAACTTAGGACTTAGTTTTGAACAAATAATTGAAAGGATTAAAAAATGAATATCTTAGAAGTTAAAAATTTATCTAAAACTTACGGAAAAGGTCAAACTTTAGTAAAAGCTCTTGATGATATTTCCTTTTCTATAGAAGAAGGAGACTTTGTTGCTATCGTCGGTGCTAGTGGTTCCGGAAAATCAACCCTTCTTCATATACTAGGAGCCGTTGATAAACCTACAAGCGGTACTGTAACCATTGGTAAAATAAATGTTTTTGCCCAAAAAGAAGATGCCTTAGCCATCTTTAGAAGGAGAAAAGTTGGTTTAATCTATCAATTCTATAACCTAATTCCTATTCTTAATGTTGAAGAAAATATGACTCTTCCCATTCTCCTAGATGGTAAAACGGTAGATAAAGCCTATTTAAAAGAATTAATTGAAATATTAGGACTAGAAAAAAGAATAAACCACTTACCAAATGAATTATCCGGAGGACAACAACAAAAAGTCTCTATCGGTAGAGCTCTAATAAGCAAACCAGACATTATTTTAGCAGATGAACCCACAGGTAACCTAGACTCAAAAGCCAGTATGGAAATAGTTAACTTACTTAAATTATCAAATCAAAAATACCATCAAACAATAATTATGATTACTCACGATCTAAACCTTGCAAAAAATGCTCATCGAATCATTACTCTTGGTGATGGTAAAATAATTAAGGATGAAAAAGTAAGATGAATATTCTAGAGAAGTTAACTATAAAAAATTTAAAATTAAATAAAAAAAGAACTATTGTTACCATTATTGGAATTATTTTATCTACCGCTTTAATGGTAGGTATTGGTTTACTCTTTGCCTCATTTCAAAATTATATGATTAAAGAAACTATTTCCTATGATGGAAGCTATGAATCCTTTTACAAGAATGCCAATATTACTAATTTAAAAGAAAATAAAGAATATACATACTTTTATGAAAAAGGCCTTGGCTTTGCTAAAGTAGAATCCGAAAACCAATATAAACCATATATTTATCTTACCGGAGTCAATTTCAATTTTCTAAAAGAATTAATCCTAACCGAAGGAAGATTACCAAAAAATAGTGAAGAAATAGTAGTTTCTCGCCATTTAACTACTAATGGAAAAGTAAATTATAAAATTGGTGATACGATAAAGCTTACCTATGGAGATAGACTCGTTGAAAATGAAATTGTTCTTGCTAACAATGAATATCAAAAAGGAGAGACCTTAACCAACTTAAAAACTAAAGAATATACCATTGTCGGTTCTGTCGAAAGAACCCCATATGAAGAATTTTCTGCCTGTGGTTATACTGTATTCACTATTGATGAAAATAGCCAAGAAAATGTCAACTTATACATATCATTTAACAATCACAAAAATATTGTTAAACGTTCCATCCAAATAGCTAAAAAAATTAATTATGATGAAAACAATATCTCATATCACACCTCATTATTAGCTCTATATGGAGAAAGCAATTACCACAATATTATGAGTACAATGATCTCTATGATGATAATTATGTTATCTTTAGTATCTATTGGCTGTATCATTGTAATTTATAACTCATTTGCTATTTCTGTTATGGAAAGAAAAAAAGAATTTGGTTTATTATCAAGCATTGGTGCTACCAAAAAACAACTATCCAAAACTATCTTTTATGAAGCTACAATTGTCGGTATAATAGGTATAACTTTAGGCGTAGCCAGTGCTTATCTAGGAATTGGTTCCGTTCTCGCTATTATTAACAAACTAATAAAAGAAATTCTTCAGTATAAATTAACCCTTGTAACCATTCCAATATTTGTAATAATTCCAGTAATATTTATGATTATTGTTATTATTCTCTCAGCTCTAATTCCTTCAAGAAGAGCCAGTAAAATATCTCCTATCGAAGCAATTAGACAAAATGATGATATTAAAATAAATAAACGTAAAATAAAAACCAACAAATTAATTACCAAAATATTCGGTATTGAAGGGGAGATTGCTCTTAAAAATATTAAACGTAACAAAAAGAAATATCGTGTAACAACAATAAGTCTCTTTATCAGTGTAGTTCTATTCATTTCATTTTCTTCATACCTAAATTATACTATAAATGCTGCTAGTGACGTAGCAATGGAAATCCCATATGACATAAAGATTGTCTATAATGGCCAAAAAAATGACAATAATAAAGAAACTCAAAATAAAATAAACGAAATAATCAATAATAACGATGTTTTAAAATACGTATCCTTCAGTAAAACATCTATTCCAGCCATCAATAATTTTGAATACACCAAAGAATATCTTGAATATTATAAAAGTTATTATGGAGAAGAAATGTATGAAGAATTAATAAGCCCAAAATTCAAATATATAAATATAATTATATTAGATGATAATTCTTGGAACGAATATAAAAAGAGTTTAAATTTAACTCAAGATAAAATTATTATTTATAATAACTTTAAAGGAGTAGCTTATAATAATGGTACAAGAAAGAACTACAATGTCTCAACAATCAAAAAACTAAATAATAACTATCTTAAAATTTGTGATTTTGAAGAAATCCCATATGACGAAAAAAATTCTACTGAATATGAACAAGAAATTACTAATAACTATTCTAAATATTGTAATAAAACAGTTAATAGTTTCTATTTAACAGATAAAACCTATGATCTATTATCTGATTTATCATATGACAGTGGCGATAAAATAATAATGAATGAAAAAATTTATAAATTTCTTATAAATCAGGAATTAGATTATAAAACAATTAATATGAAAGTAAAAAATACTACTAATATTGATAAATTAGCCGAAGGTTTAGAAAAAGAAAATGTTGTTTATCAAAATCTAAAAGAAGAAACTAAACAAAGTAAAAACCTTGTTCTAGTAATTAAAATTCTTATGTATGGCTTCATCAGTTTAATAACTCTAATTGGAGTTACATCAGTATTCAATACCATTACTACCAGTATGGCTCTTAGAAAAAGAGAATTCGCCGTATTAAGAAGTATTGGTCTAACTAGAAAAGGCTTTAATAAAATACTATGCTTTGAAAGTTTATTCTTTGGTTTAAAATCTCTTCTATTTGGTATTCCTGTAAGTCTAGCTATAACCTTTATCATTCATTTATCAATGTCTTCAATGATAGATACATCCTCTGTCATCATCCCCTGGAGTGCTATCTTAACATCTTCAATATCCGTTTTTGCAATTGTTTTATTAACCATGTTATACTCTACAAATAAAATTAAAAAACATAGTATTATAGAACAAATTCGTGAAGAAAATATCTAAAAACAAAGATTATTAATCATTTGGTTAATAATCTTTTCTCTTGAAAATAAAGTATCAAACTAACTATTGAATTAAAAATAAAAAGGGTAGAACATTACTTAAAATGAAGATTTTATTACTAATTAAAGAAAATAATTAAAAGTAGAAATATTTTCCTATTTTTTCCTTATACTATTATAAAGGAGGACTAATGAAGTCAAAAACTAAAATATTAATTATTTTTATTTTAACTCCTATCATATTAGGAGCCTTAGTGGGATTATTAACCGTTCCAAATTCTCATATTGACAGCATCCTTCCATCCTGGATCTTTCCTGTCGTCTGGACAATACTATATACCCTAATGGGTATCTCCTCAGCAAGAATTTATCTAAAAGAAAATTATCTTCCAAGAATATACCTAATTCAATTAATATTTAACTATCTATGGGTATTTATCTTTTTCAAATTTAAACTATTTACCTTAGCATTTATCTGGATTCTTATATTAATTATTCTAGTTTCTATTATGATAAAAGAATTTCTTTCAAAAGATAAACTCTCTGGATATCTCCAGATCCCATATCTTATCTGGTTAATAATAGCCGCTATTTTAAATTTAACATTTATAATATAAAAATGAATAAAAAGTATTTTGCTTTTTATTCATTTTAACTTAATATCCAAGTTGATCTATAAACTTTGAAAAACTATCTTTATTATTTAAACTTGTCATACAAAAAACCAAAGTATTATCAATCCTAGAACTAACCATATACATATTATTAGAAATCATTACATACTTATAATAATTACTACCTTTATCCTTGTCTATTGAAGCCCCAGTATTCTTTCGTACACTAAACTGTTCTACCTGTTTTTCCTGAACCTTTTTAGCACTCTCAACATCCTTATAAATAACCATCTCAATCGCATCATTCTCATTTATTTTAGCTATCTTTGCCTCTAAAATATAATCAGTATTCTCATAATTACTAATATTATCATAAACTGTAAAATTATTATTTAAAGCAACCGTATTAAATTCTCCTGAAGTTTTCACATCCTTAGTTTTATTGCTATTAGAACACCCACTAATTAACATACAAAAAATAACTAATAATAATAAATATTTTCTTTTCATATAACCTCCTTATATCATATAAAAATATTATAACACTAATTTACTATATTATGTCAAATAAAAAATCAAGTTTACATATAATTAAATAGGTGATAAAATGAGTAACTTAGATAACTTTAAAACATTTGTTAAGTCTAATCCCACATTTGCTAACTATATTAAAGATGGTACTATGACATGGCAAAAATTCTATGAATTATATGATATGTATGGTGAAGAGAGTACTGTTTGGGACGAATATCGAACAAAAAGTCAGAAAAGCACCACCTTAAATGATGTAATATCCCTAGCCAAAAATATCGATGTTGATAAACTACAAGATGGTGTAAATTCCTTAAGTAAAGCTGTTGGCTTATTTAGTGATCTTTTTGCAAGTAAATCAAGCACTAAAGTAGATACTTATAAACCAAGAGCAATATATAAAAGGTTTGATGATTAATGACTCTAGATATTCAATATAAAATTTTAGAAGATCCTCGCCAAAGAACCTTTCTAAGAGAAAACTCTTACTGGTATAAATATCTAAACCGTTCAAATTTCTACTACAAACAGTTTTTAGAAGATATGAAAGATAAATACAAGTTAAAACCAACAGATAAACTAAATAAAATTATGGATAATATTGAAATGGTAAAAACCTTTCTTGATGTCTTAAAATAAATATGATATTATATATTCAGGTGATTACATGGGTGAAATAATCGAAGCGACATATAAATTTTTAGACAATCTAGATAAAACAGATCTTATTAAAAACTTAACTTATTATAAACAGAAATTAGAAAAAAATTCAAATATCTTATCATTAGTATCTCGTTATAATAAAGAGTCCGATCTAAATAAAAAAATTCTTCTTAAAAAAGAATTATTTAAAAATTCTGACTATCAAAATTATATGTTATACTATAACAAACTATCATTTATTATCCTAACAATTAATAAACAATATGCTAAATATACTAATACTAAGGAGCATAACTGTTATGGATAATTCTCTTTCCTTAAACATTGATAAAAATATCATAAATGTATTTACATCAAAAGAAATCTCTATCGTCTGTCGAGAATTAAATATTAAGACTTACTACTATTTAGAACAAATACATTCTAATATTGTCCATATAGTAGATAATAATTATCAAAACAATTCACAAGGTGATGCTCTAATTACTAATAAATTAAATACCCCATTAGTAATTAAAACCGCTGATTGTATTCCAATAATTTTATATGACAAAGAAAACAAAGTAATATCAGTAATTCATTCCGGATGGAAAGGAACCCTAAATCATATTGTTCTATCAACTATCCAAAAAATGCAAGAAGAATTTAATTCCTTACCTCAAAATATTTTTGCCTACCTTTATCCATCTATTAGAAAATGCCATTTTGAAGTAGATATAGACGTCTATAACTTATTTAAAAAACAAATTTCTAATATAAATAAATATACAACTAAAAAAGAAAATAAATATTATTTAGACCTCCAAGAAATAGTCATTACAGACTTAAAAAATAAAGGTATTAAAAATATTACCGATACATCAATTTGTACATACTGTAATCATTCAAAATATTATTCATATCGCTATAATCAAACTAAAAAAAGAAATATCTTAATTGCTATAATAAAGGAGTAATCAAAATGAAAGTAATAAGTGGTTTACTAAAAGGAAGAAACATTGAAGGACATAATATAACTGGTACCAGACCAACTATGGATAGAGTAAAAGAATCTCTATTTGGAATTATCCAAAATAATCTCAAAGAAAGTATTGTTCTAGATTTATTTGCCGGTTCTGGACAACTAGGTATCGAATCTATCTCAAATGGTGCCAAAGAATGTTATTTTATAGATAATAATCCCGAAGTAATCAAAATCTTACATAAAAACATTTCAAACCTAAATATTAAAAATAATTCTCATATTATCTTATCAGATTGGAAAAAAGCCCTTAACGAATTTTCTAATAAAGAAATAAAATTTGATTTAATATTCGTAGATCCCCCATATGATTATGATGTTTATGAGAAAATCTTAACCAAAGTAATTAACTTAAATCTCTTAACAAATAATGGCTTAATTATTTTAGAACATCATAATCTAACCTTCAAAAAAGATTACCAAAACCTATCCATATACAAAGAACGTAACTATGGTAATAAAACTATAACTATCTATAAAAGCCAAATAGATTAATAATAAGTAGTGTCAAAAATACCTGATTACAATTGACAATAAATTCCTTGTGTGATATATTTTAATCATAGAGGAGGAACAAAAATGAAAAAATTAAATAGAAAAGGATTTACTCTAGTAGAATTACTAGCCGTTATTGTTATCTTAGCTATAGTAATAGGTATAACTATTCCAGCCATAACTAGGACTATTAACAATTCAAAAAATAACTCATTAAAAGTAATCCTAGATAGTGCTGAAAATTGGTTAGCAGAACAATACTCATTATACAATGTGTCAGGAAACGATGAGACAGTTGTATCAAAAAGTTTCTTAGATAACTTAGCAAATATTGAAACAGCAGGTGGAACTACTATTGCTAGTACCACTACAGCTAATAACCTTCTAGTAGATGCTGGAATTGCTGCAAAAAACTTCACTTCTGCTAAAGTATACTTAAATCCAGATACTGGAAAAGCTTGTGTTGTAATGGCTGTAATCCCTGATACAAGCCAATACTATAATACCAAAATTTGGACAAAAGGAACAGACAACACTGCTACTCCAAAAACAGATAGTAATGGTAAACTTGTTGGTGCAGAATTTATTTTCAGTAAATCTTGTACAGATATAACTGATATAACTAAAGCAGCAGCATAATATTAACAAATACCCAAAGTAGACCAATGTCTACTTTTCTTTTGCCATAAAACTACATATATGATATAATCAAGATGGTGATATAATGAAAGATAATGAATTAATAATTGGTTCCCACGTAAAATTTACAAATGATGAACAACTATTGGGTAGTGTAAAAGAAGCTCTCTCATATAATGCCAATACTTTTATGTTCTACACTGGAGCCCCTCAAAATACTAAAAGAAGTCCTATTAACGAAGAATTAACCATTGCTTCATATGAACTAATGAAAGAACATAATATAAATCCAGAAAAGATAATTATTCATGCTCCATACATTGTGAATTTAGGAAATCTAGAAAACTTTGACTTTTCTGTCTCATTCTTAAAAAATGAAGTAGAAAGAGCCCATCTTCTAGGAGTTAAAAATATTGTTCTTCATCCTGGAGCCTCTGTTAGATATTCCAAATCAGAATCTCTCTCATCCATAATAAAAGGTCTAAATCTAATCCTAGATAATAACTATGATGTAACTATCTGCCTTGAAACAATGGCTGGAAAAGGAACAGAAATTGGAGCCAGTATGGAAGATTTAAAAACCATTATTGAAGGTATAAAATATCAAGATAAAATAGGTCTTTGCCTAGATACCTGCCATCTTTTTGACAGTGGCATTTCTCTAACTAACTTTAATACCTACCTAGATAATTTAGATAAATTCATTGGCTTAAAATATCTTAAATGTATTCATATAAACGACTCTAAAAATCCTATTGGATCACATAAAGATCGCCACGAAAACATAGGATTTGGTAGTATTGGTTTTGATACTTTAATAAATATTATTTATAACGATAGATTAAAAAATATTACTAAAATACTAGAAACTCCTTATATATCACGTGAAGAAAACGAAAAAGAAAAAATCTATCCACCATATAAATATGAAATATCAATGATAAGAGCCAAGAAATTTGATAAAGAAATGTTAACTAAAATAAGAACTGAAAATAGATAAACGTTGCATAGTTTATCTATTTTAATAACATAATCATATCCTTATACTGCAAATATAAATTCCAAATCTTCTCATAAGTATTATTATTTACCTTATACTTAATCTCATCAATAACCTCTAAAGGATTACTAAAAAATCTCTTATAATCATTTTTAATATAACTAAAAAGCACCTCTATCTCAAATTCCTCAAGTTTTATTCCCTGATTAATTCCAAATCTATAAATATCCTCTTTTTTAATCCTACTTATATAATCATAAATAAATAGTTTATTCACCAGTATCACCTAATTAAATCTATGATAATTATAAACATTTATGCTATAATAATAAATAGATAAACATTAAGAAAGGATGTGCTATATGAGTATCTTTAGACATCGTCATATAAATAGAACAACCTATCACAATATCTCTAAAAAGAAAATAAAGACCAAACCTCTTAATAAAACAACCAAAATGGGAAATAAAAATTTAGATGAAATAATTTCCAAAAGATATATATTTGTTGAAGTAATTCTAATAATTCTTTTTCTAGTTATTTCAATTAGATTATTTAAATTACAAATATTAGATTACAATACATACCTAACAAAACTAACTACCGCCACAGAAAAAACCGTCTTAGGAGCAAGTGCTCCAAGGGGAAGAATTTATGATCGCAACTACAACCTTTTAGTAGATAATGTTGCTACTAAAACAATTTACTATAAAAAAGAAAATGGTATTACCACTGAAAAAGAAATAGAACTTGCCTACACCGTAGCAGGTATACTTGATGTAGACTATAAAAAATTAACCACAAAGCAACTAAAAACATTTTACTATGTCACTCATAAAGAAGAATGTAAAAAACTCATTAAAGATTCCGAATGGGATAATTACCGAAAAAGGAAATTAACTGATACTGATATTCAAAATTTAATTTATGAAAGAATCACTGAAACAGAATTAAATAAATATAATGATACTGATAAAGAAACAGCCTATATTTATTATCTAATGAATAAAGGATATTCATATGCCGAAAAAATAATAAAAAATAAAGACGTTACCGAAACCGAATATGCTAAAATAAGCGAAAATATTGACTCTCTTCATGGCTTTAATACAAAATTAGATTGGGAAAGAATATATTTATATGGTAATACCTTTAAAACAATTCTTGGTAACGTTTCATCAGACACCCAAGGAATTCCTGAAGAATTAGCAAATATATATTTAAAGAAGGGTTATAATTTAGATGACCGCGTAGGTATTAGTTACCTTGAATATCAATATGAAGACTACTTAAAAGGTACCAAAGCTGTATATAAAGTTACCAAAAATAATAATTACGAATTAGTAAGCTACGGACATCGTGGGAACGACATAGTCTTAACTATTGACATAGAACTTCAAAAATATCTTGAAGAAATGTTATCGAGTGAAGTCCTAAAAGCCTCATACGAACCAAATACTAAATATTATAACCGTTCATTTGCTGTAATTTCAAATCCTAACACTGGAGAAATCCTCGCAATGGCTGGTAAACAAGTCCGCCAAAAAGATGGTAAAAAAGAAATTGTTGACTACACACCAGGAGTTGTAACCTTACCAGTAACTCCAGGTTCCATCGTAAAAGGAGCCTCTATGTTAGTAGGATACAAATATAAAGCCATAGATATTGGTACCAAACAATACGATGAATGCATAAAAATAAAAGATACCAAAGAAAAATGCTCATGGCGTTCAATGGGAGAAATAGACGATTTATATGCTCTAAGATATTCCTCAAATGTTTACCAATATAAAATAGCCATTAAAGTAGGGGAAGGTAATTACCAATATAATAAAGCTTTAAAAATCAAAGACGATGCCTTTACTAAATATAGAGATATGTATGCTTCCTTTGGATTAGGAGTAAAAACTGGTATAGATTTACCAGTAGAAAGTTTAGGATACAGTGGAACCTCAACCTTACCCGGATATCTATTAGACTTTTCTATTGGTCAATATGACACCTATACTCCAATTCAACTATCACAATATATTAACACCCTAGCAAATGGTGGTACAAAATTAAAGCCATATCTCTTAAAAGAAGTATATGCCCCAGCAACAAATGAAAAAGATGCTTTTGGCGATTTAGTCTATGCTACAAATTCAGAAATTATGCAAACAGTAGATGTTGACAAAAAATATATTGAAAGAGTACAACTGGGATTTAATCAAGTAATAACTAACGGACTAGGGTATGGATATATGGGAAATTATCAAAATTCTAGCGGTAAAACCGGAACCAGTCAAAGCTTTATAGACACCGATGGCGACGATATAGTAGACACCGAAACCGTTACCACATCCTTTGTCGGATATTCTCCAAGCATAAATCCCAAAATGAGCGTTGTCGTTGTCTCACCAGATATCAGTACCGGTGATGGATATCAAAGTCTGGTTACTAAAAGAATATCTGCCCAAATCGTCAATAAATACTACGAATTATATAAATAAACCCTCAAAATACCCCAAAACCCTCCAAACTAACTCACAAAATATCAAAAATAGTTGTACTAGAACAAAAAAATATGTTATAATACCATTGATGTTTTTAAAGGAGGTGCCCAAATGGCAAAGAAAAACGAGAATAGAGTTTTAGTATCTTTAGTATGTGAAGAATGTAAAACTCCTAACTATACAGTTAGCAAGAATAAGAAAAATACTACTGAACGTCTAGAATTAAACAAATACTGTCCTAGATGTCGTCACAACACAAATCATAAAGAAAAGAAATAAACCCAATAGAAAGGATTAAAATATGATAAATGTAAATGACTTTAAAACTGGTATGACTATAAGTTATGATAATAATTTATATCAAGTCCTTGAATTTCAACACGTAAAACCAGGTAAAGGAGCAGCTATTGTTAAAACCAAGTTAAAAAATCTAAGAACCGGTTCAATCGTTGAACAAACGTTTAACTCTGGTATTAAAATTCCCACTGCTCACGTAGAAAAAATAAAAATGCAATATCTATATGAAAACGGTGGCTCTTATACATTTATGAATATGAATACTTATGAACAAGTAGATTTAAGTAAAGAACAAATTAAAAATGAAGCTAAGTTCTTAAAAGAAAGTTTAGAAGTTTTAATATTCTTCTACGAAGGAGAAATGTTAGGAATTGAATTACCAGAAAAAATAGACTATGTTATTACCAGCACCGAACCAGCAATAAAGGGAAATACTGCTACTAATGCTACTAAAGATGCTATTGTTGAAACAGGATTATTAGTAAAAGTACCATTATTTATTGAACAAGGTGAAGAAATAATTGTCTCTACTAAAGATGGTAAATACGTTTCAAGAAAGTAATTAACACTTTCTTTTTTTATTATTTTAATATAAAACTATAATAAACTATCTAATTATAATCTAAAAAAGCATATAAATCATAATTATAGAATAAGATTTTTTAAAGCCTAAAGTATCAATCATTAAAATTTAAATTCCTGAAGAATAAATTAATTATTGTAAAGTGATAAAGCAATTTATTTGCTTTTATTCGATATCTATGATAAACTATATTTATAAGTAGAAAGAGGTAAAGTATTATGGAAAATAATAACAATTTAAATAATGAAGAAATTAATTCATTATCAAATAATAATAATTTAAATAACAATGAAAAACTTAATTCATTGCCAAATAATAATAATCTAAATACAAACAATAACGATATAAATATAAATAATAATGAAACACCAACAAGTCCAAATTTTAACAACCAAAATATTAATAATTTTACAAACCCAACTCCAACAAATTTAGTAACAAATCAACCGCAAGTTAATCCTAACCCTCAAGCCCAAATACTAAATAACCATCAAAAATATGAAAATAATCAAGAAATAGACCCTGACTTTACAGAACCAAAAAAATCTCATTTAGGTCTAATAATTTTCTTGATCCTTATTATCGCTCTATTGGGAGGTCTTGCATATTATTACTTTATTTATGATAATCCCAAAACAATTATTAATAAATCCATCAATAACTATTTAAACCAAACACAAATAATAAACCTTGATTCTGATAAAAACTACAATGTGAATTATGATCTTTCATTTAATATAAAAACTGCTGACAAAGAATTAAATGAAATGCTTACAATTTTTAACAGTATCAAATTAAAAGGAATTATTGGCCTTGATGCTAACAAAAAACAAAATGCCCTTGATATTATTGCTACCTATAAAGATAAAGAATTAATAAATATTTCCAGTATTGTTCCTATCAAAGAAAGTTATGCATATCTTAAATTAAATAATCTCTTTGATAAAGCACTTAAGGTAGAAATTGATGACTCAACAACTAGTGAAAATGATTACGAATTAGGAACAAGTGAGGATTATAAAAATATTCTAAGAACTGTAAAATCAGCCTTTACAAGTACGTTAGAAAAAGCTATCTATACTAAAACATATACCAAATTAAACAATAAATACGTCAAAAAAATAAATATCAACATCACCGAAGAAGCCATTAAAGAATACTATACTAAATTTCTTCACGATGAAAAATTTATTAAGAGCTATGCCAAAATTACTAATACTACTGAAGAAGAAGTAACTGATGAACTAAATAAAAATATGTCTGAAATTAATCCTGGCATTGAAACAATTAGTGTATATTTAGATATCCTAAAAAACGATTTTCTTAAACTAGAAAGTTCCGATGAAACTACTAATATTAACTTAATTAAAGAAAATAATCAGTATAAACTATCTGTAATAGAAAATAATACTTCAAAAATAGATATTACTTTTGAAACTACCAAAAACAATAATCTCTATACTATTAACCTTGGGGTAAATGATTACGAAGATGAGACAAATATAAACTTAACTCTAAGTTATACTTATGACACTAATCCCCCTAAATTATTTGACACAACAAGTTATGTTGAGTTTGATAAATTATCAGAAAATGACACAACAAGTATTATGGAAAAACTTCTAAAAAATGAAGCCTTAAAAGCATTCTTAAAAGACAGTGGCTTAGAAGACTACTTAAATAGTGTCTTACCAAATATCTAATCATAAAGAGTTTAGAATCATTCTAAACTCTTTAATTTTCTATATTTTCCCATTATAATATTTACAAAGTTAACCATATGATATATAATTATCTTATGGTGATGATATGAAAAATACCCGTTCTCTAGTCGTATCAATTTCCACAATAAAGGATTTGGACAAAATTAAAGACGATACTAAATATATAAATATTGACATTACAAACGTTGATCATTCAGTTATTAATTATTTTCTTTTAAATGGAGAAAACTATCTGTATTCTGAATTAATCGAAGGAAATGTCGGATATATCTATGTTAACCATCAAGAGTTTTCTAATGCCGAAAAAATTATCGAAAATATTTATGCCAATATGCCCAATGATTTAAGTCAAATAGCCATCTCAAAATATCTTTATATATCTCTTGCTAAACGTGTATTCTTTGATATTAATATCTCCAGTGATAAAAATGAAATATGTAATTTATCTTTAATTAGTAATATTAATAATCTATGGGGAAGTCTATCTTTAGGAAGAGTAACAAATTTCAGTATCTCTAAAATATACTACTATTTATGTAAAAGAATGAACTTAGATGTTTCAATCGTTACAAATGAAGATCAAAGTAGAGTTTTAAACAAATTACAAATAGATAGTCAATGTCTTATCGTAGATTTATTTAGTGACATTCCATATATTCAAGCTAATATGCAAACAAAAAAATTTGCTACATATAATGATGATCTAGAACTAGATAAAAGTATTAAATACATTAAAAATAAATATAACGATTACTATCTAGATAAATCCCTTAAAAATATTGATTATACCAAAGAAGACTGCCTTAAAGAAGTACTCTATAAAACCCAAAAAATAATTGATATAAATACCATAAAGCCTGTTGAATTATCAATAATCTATAAATTAATTTTTGATAAATATTGCCCTAATTATGATATAAAAATTAATAATTTATACCTAAATAATAAAAATAAATGTCATTTTATTATGATAAGTTATAATGATTCACACTACAGTTATAACTATAAACAAAAGACTTTTGTAAAAGTAAGTGATAAAGAAATAATGAAAAATTTTGAATTAGGTAAAATAGGACTTTATCAAAATGAACTAATTCCCAACCTAAAAATAAATATGAATGTATAAAATTAAATTGCTAATAATAAGAATATACTTTAAATCATAATATATCTATTATATAATAAAGAAAAGGTGATCATATGAACAGAAAAAAAATAACAACTAAGCATATTCTTATTGCGATAATTATTTTAATAATTGTTGTAATTGCAATTTTTTCTTTTACCCTAAAAAATAATAAACAACCAAACAAACTAGAGTCATTTATAAAAGACACTACCATCAGTATTGAAAAAGTTCTTTTTTGGCCATTTAAATTCATCATCGATAAAGTAGAAGACTACAAATTATTAATTAACATTCGTCAAAAATATCAATTATTATTACCAGAAGTTAGCCGTATTGAATCATTAAATGCTGAAAACATAGAGCTCCGTCGCCAAATTGAAGCCCTAAAGCAAGAACTAAATATAACATATACCATTAACGAGTATGAATTTTTAAATGCTACAGTCATCAGTAGGAATGTAGCTAATTGGTATAATACAATTACAATTGATAAAGGAACATATAATGGAGTAACTACGGATATGGTCGTCGTAAATAGTCAAGGATTAATAGGCAAAATTGTCTCTACTACTACCTTTACAAGTGAAATAAGATTAATAACTACCAGTGATACAGCTAACAAAATAAGTGTAACTATCGCCAGTGAAGGTAAAAAAATAAATGGTTTAATAAAAGATTATAATTATAAAACAAAACATCTAGAAGTAGAGGGTGTTAGTAATACCGAATATGTAGGAATAGGAGATTATGTTTATACATCTGGATTAGGAGAAATATTTCCCAGCGGAATTCTTATAGGAAAAGTAGAAAGAATAACCACTGATGAATATGATTTAGCCAAAATAATTGAAGTAAAACCCATTGCCGATTTTGATGATATTAATTATGTAGCTATCTTAAAAAGAAAAGAGTTAACTAAATGACCGTCTTATTAATCTATATCATCACTTCATATCTCCTAGATGGCTTAATTTCAAACTATATCTCTATTAATATCATAAATCCCAGTTACTTAAGAACAATATATTCGATTGTTTCCCTAGTAATAATCTATCACTACTTTGAAAACTATCGTAAATATCTATATATTACAATTACTCTAGGAGTATTATTTGATATTGTCTATACCAATACCTTTCCAATGAACACTATCTTATTTCTATTAATATATCTACTCTTAAAACAATTAGATTACGTTCTACCAAACAATATATTTACAATTAACATAAAATCTCTTTTAAGTATTACAATGTATCATACCTTAACATATATTATTCTACTTCTAACACATTATAATTCCTATAGTATAAACCTCTTATTTTTAATCTTATCAAGAAGTATAATTATGACTATCATCTATACTACAATAAGTTATTTTATAATTAAAAAAATCTATTCTAAACATTATAATAAATCAATAATATAAGTCTTGCTTTTTAACAAGACTTATATTATTTATAATAAAATAATTGACTAACTAAAATATTTTATCTATAATTAACAAGTAACATTTTATTAAAAAGGAAGTGCAAATATGGAAAAAATAATCTTAATAAAATATGGAGAACTAACCACTAAAAAAGCTAATCGTAATTTATTTATTAACCGTATCTATGAAAATATGAAATTATTATTAAAAGATTATGATATAAATATTGTTAAAAATCGTGTTAGAATGTTTATTACAGTAAATGATAATAGAGAAGAAGAAGTTATTAATATCGTTAAAAATATCTTTGGCATTCACAGTATAGTTTTAGCATATAAAGTAAACACTAATATTGAGGAAATAAAAGAAAATATTATAAAAATAGCATCAACTGTTAAGTTTAATACCTTTAAAGTAGAAACAGATAGGGCAGACAAATCCTTTCCCATTTCCAGTATGGATTTTTCTAAAGAAATCGGTGCTCTTATCTTAAAAAATATTCCTGATAAAAAAGTAGATGTTCATAATCCAGAATATTTATTAAAAATCGAAATACGTAGTGATTATACATATATCTATTCCAAAGAGATAAAAGCTCTAGGAGGATATCCTGTCGGAATAGCTGGTAAAGGATTATTAATGTTGTCTGGTGGTATTGATTCTCCCGTAGCTGGATATCTTGCCCTAAAAAGAGGAATTAAATTAGAGTGCATTTACTTTGAATCACCACCACATACTAGTATTGCTGCTAAAAACAAAGTAAAAACCCTAATAACAAAACTAAATAAATACCAACCAAGTATAAAACTCCATGTTATTAATTTTACTGAAATTCAAGAAGCAATTTATAAAAATATAGATCCTACATATATGATAACCATTATGCGAAGAATGATGTATCGAATCTCCGAAAAAGTTTTAAAAGAAAGAGAATGCCTAGTTTTAATTAATGGTGAATCAGTAGGGCAAGTGGCCAGTCAAACCCTTACCAGTATGCAAGTAATTAATAACGTTACAAACCTTCCTGTTATAAGACCAGTAGCGTGCCTTGATAAATTAGAAATAATTGATCTTGCTAAAAAAATAGATACATATGAAACATCAATTCTACCATATGAAGATTGCTGTACTATTTTTCTTCCTAAACATCCAGTTATTAATCCTACTTTAAGTAAGTCAATCGAATATGAAAAAAAATTTAATTATGAAGAGTTAATAAATGAAGCCGTTTTAAATAAAGAAACAATTACTATTAATAATGATTTAAATAAATTTGCCGAACTATAAAAAACGCTTGAAAAAATTACCAGACAAAAAACAGTATTAAATTTCTATTATTTCACAACCTATTACTGTAGGAGGTGAAATAATGAATACAAATTCAAATAAACTAGTTGTTCCAGGAGCTAAACAAGCTATCGAAAGAATGAAATATGAAATAGCTAACGAATTTGGTGTTAACTTAGGACCAGATGCAACTTCAAGAGCTAATGGATCAGTTGGTGGCGAAATCACTAAGAGATTAGTTAAATTAGGACAAGGTCAATTAAGTGGTTCATACACTCAAAACAAATAAGTAATTTAAGTAATTAAGGAATAGATTAATTTCTATTCTTTTTCTTTTTTTCATTAATATTTACAAAACATCAAACTTATAGTATAATACACACGAATTACCTAAGAAAGAAGGACCAAAATGATAGATAAAATATTAGATGCCATTTTAGATTCATTAAAACTAATTCCCTTTTTATTCATTTCATTTTTGATAATGGAATTAATTGAACATAAAATAAATAGTAAAGAAAAATTAACCAAAGTAAATAAATACGGCCCACTACTTGGAGCCACTCTAGGTATCATTCCTCAATGTGGATTTTCCGCTTTAGCATCCAATCTATATACCGCTAACGTTATTACTTTAGGTACACTTTTTTCAATTTATTTATCAACATCTGATGAAATGATTCCCATTCTAATTACTAATCAAGCAAGTCCAAAAACCATTTTTGAATTACTAATAACTAAATTTTCTTTAGGATTAACCTTTGGTATTATTATAGACTTAATCTATCGCCAAAAAACTAAAAACGAAATAAAAGAATTATGTCAAGAAGAACATTGTCATTGCGAAAAAGGCATTTTTGTTTCCAGTATCATTCACACTTTAAAGATAACCGCTTTTATCCTTCTAGTAAATATCTTTATAAACATTTTACTTGACCGAAATGCCGTTATAAACTTTATTAAAACTAATAAAATTCTAACTCCAATTATTACCTCAATAATAGGTTTAATTCCTAATTGTGCCTCTAGCATTATTATTACTGAATTATACCTAAGTAAAGTAATAACTTTCGGAAGCTGTATATCAGGACTCTTATCAAGTTCTGGAGTAGGACTATTAGTATTATTCAAACAGAATAAAAACTTAAAAGAAAACCTTCTAATTCTCCTGACCCTAATTTTAATTTCTAGTATTTGTGGAATAATATTTAATCTCATTTAAATATTATTTTTTTTACCAAAATTTATATTGTCTTTTTTCAAAAAATAGGGTATAATTAACATATAAAAATAAGGGAGTGTTTTTAATATGACCACAAACATTGAATCAACAAGTATCAACGATATTTTTGGAGTAAAGCATTATAACGTTAAAATAATTAAAGCCAAAGAAAAGCCACTAAAATACGCTGTTAGTGTCTTATCATATGCTATTTTTATCTTCTTGCTACTTATCGGAGGAACCCTATTACTATATGTTGCAGACATCAAAATAAGAGCAGCAAAAGGAGACTATTCAGCTCCAGTTTTTAACGCCTATGTTGTCCTATCAGGAAGTATGTTACCAACAATTCAAATAAAAGATATCGTTGTTACAAAAAAAGTTCCTGAAGAAGAATTAAAAGTCGGAGACATTATTACTTTTATTTCTCCAGATCCAAGATTCGGAGGAATCTCCGTTACCCACCGTATAAGAGAAAAATACTACGATGATTCCTTAGGAAGTTATAGTTATCGTACTAAAGGAGACTATAACAACGTTGCTGACAGTGTCTTAGTACCAAATAGCAATGTCCTAGGAAAAGTAATCCTGAAAATCCCTAAACTAGGATATCTACAAGATATCTTATCTAGTAAAGGCGGATTAATAATTGTTGTTCTAATCCCTTGTTTAATTATATTATCTTATGACATAATGAAAGTATTTAAAAAATTTGGTAAAAAAACAAAAATAATAAAAGAGTAGGAATGATTTATATGGCAAAGAAAAAATTAGAAGTTGTTGAATTAAATAAAAAAGAAGAGAAAATAGTTCTTGAAGAAAAACAATCATCACTTACTCTTTTTCTAAGAAAATATCGCTTATTATTATTTATAACAGCCCTAATCATTTCCTTAACTGTCATTATAATTAGTCTTTTTATCTTTGTAAAAAATATCTATGAAAATAAAACCCCAGTAATAGAAAACTCATCATTATCTACCACTTTAACTGACTATACCTCAAATGTAAGTGCTGGAGATCGCTCATTTACTGAAGGTGATGCTAAAAACCGATTTAAAAATAATAATAAATTTAAATCATCCGGAGAAGTATTAGTTGTAAAAGTAGTAAATGCCGAAGAATATACAGTCAAATTCTATAGTGATAAAACAGCCCTAATGATTAACAAAAAAGATAATTCAATTATTCGTATCAATCCCCTAGAAAATGGCGAATATGCTATTGATGAATATGGCGTAATAAACACTTTAGCTAAAACCAGTAGTATCTCTTTAATCAATACCAAAAAATATCCTTGGGGAACAGTTTCATACTTCTCAGATGGATCCGCCGAAATAACTGCTTCAAAAATGAATATGTTTGTAAGAGATGCTAAAGATATAAAAGAAGATTATATTTCTAGCAACAAAGTCTCATACCTTAAAGAAACAAAAGAAATCGATAAAATAAAATTAAATTACTACTATGATGGTACTATAGAAATAATAAAAAACAATAAAAGATACCTTGTAAGAAATGAAAAAGACTTAAATATAACAAAAAATGATGTAACCTTTAAAAATAATAATGCTATGGAAATTCTTACTAGCAAAAAAATGGATGATGGTAAAATAATAGATTATTATAAAGATGGTGGTGCCATTATTAGAGACGGTAGCAAAACTCTAAGTGTTAGAAAAAGCAACAGTATCATTATAAAAGATAATAAAATCTTTGAAATTGTTGATAATATATATGTAACCATTGCTAATCATCTAAATGATGATAGTATTATTTATTACACCAACGGTGGTGCAACTATCAAAGAAAATAATAAAACATTCTATATTAGCGAAAATAGTAATATAAAATATAACAATAATAAACAAATAAAAGACATTGAAAAAAGAAAGGAAAATTTAACAAGAGAATCTACTATTGAAGGAGAACATCTTCAAATCTTCGAAGATACTGCAATCATTGAAACTAAAGACTATATTGCCATTGTTCCTTCATCTGGCGTTGTTGTAGACTCAGACGGAAAAATAAAAGATTTAGTTAATGATGATCAAGAAGACAATGAATTTACTGTAACCAACAATAGTGATAAAGCATTAAAATATCGTATTGTTATTGAACAATCTCCTAAAACAAACCTTGAAGTAAAATATATAAGATATCAACTACAAATAAAAGAAAAATATTACGAACCACAAAAATTAGACAATAAAATTTGGAGAAAAGATAAACTATCAGAAAAACTATCTTTAACAAATACCAACTATATTTTAATAGAAGATACAATTGAACCATTTGATACAATTAACGTTAGATTAATGTTATGGACAGATTATGAAACAATTCCTAATTCTATGCAAGATAAATATTTTTATGGAACGATTCGTATTTATGCTTGGACAGAAGAATAAATAAAAAAATAGATTTTAAGAATAAGAGGTGATTTAATGATAAATTTCGTAGAAACTAAGAAAAACTATATTATGGCTTTAGCAGTTTTATTCGTAATCGTATCATTAAGTGGTACCACTTATTCTTTATTTTTAAAATCAGATGTTACAAATACCTTCAACTATAACACTGGTAACCTCGATTTAGCCTTTACTGAAGATAAACCAATTAAATTAGAAAATGCCTTTCCCGTAAATGATAGCGAAGGAGTAAATACAACTTCATACAACCTTAAAATAAAAAATACTGGATCATTAACTTATCTATTCGATTTAAAAATGTTATCAGATACCGAAGAAAACTCTATAAATTCAAAATATATCAAAGTAAAAGTAAACAATAACCTACCTCACACCCTATATCAAACAAATAATATTATTGCTACTAATGTAATAATTTATCCAGGTGAAGAGTTAAGCTTTAAAATTAATATTTGGCTAGATAATAATACACCTAATATAGAACTAGGAAAAACATTTAATGCCAAAGTAGTAACTAGTGGCTCTGCTATATACAAGACCTTAGATGCCAGTGGAGCTAACCATCCATCTTTAAAAGATGATATGATCCCTGTATATTATGATGAAGAAAGTAATACCTGGAGAAAAGCTGACAATAGCAACACCGTTTCTAAATATCGCTGGTATAACTATGAAGCAAGTATCTGGGCTAATAGTGTAACAATAAAAAATAATGAAAAATACATCTACGATATTACTAACCAACATCATATAAAGATAAACAATATTAATTACAATAACGAAAATATTATCATAGAAAATAACTATTTAGATACTGGCTTAAAATACCAAAACAATCAAATTAGCAGTATCATCAGAGTTAAAATAAATGATTTAACTAAAGATAAAATATATTTTCTATCAAACGGAAAAATGAGTTATTATTACGACAATCAAAATCATAAATTTATCTTTAAAGTTAACCAAAACATTGCTTCATCTTCTGTATATAATTTAGAGTCTGATAAAACATATATAATTGGTTATACTTATGATGGAAATAAAGTAAATTTCTATCTCAACGGTCTAAAACTTCAAACTGCCACCATAACCGGAAACATTAACTCTCAAGCATCCATTAAATTTGGTACCAATGAAACATTCGAAGATATTTCTAATATTACCATCGGAGACATTTACCTATACAGCGATATATTATCCGATAGTGAAATAAATACAAACTACAAAACAAGCATTAACATTATATATGATAATCTTGTCTGCGGTTATAACAATTTTATCCCAATGACCAAAAAAGAGTATTATCAATCACTATCAATTGGCAGTATCATAAAAGACGAAGATATTGCTATGACTTACGTATGGATTCCTAGATTTAAATATAAATTATGGAATGTAACTGGTGAAAATAATATTGATGCATATGATGCATACAATAAGGGAATAGATATTGTATTTGAAAAGAGTACAACCTCATCCGGAGTTATATATTGTAAAAACAATAACTGCTATTCTGATGAATTATTAATAACTAAAGTAACTAAAAATGACAATTTAAAATACTATACACATCCAGCTTTTACTACCATTGATGGCCCAGTTACCGGATTATGGGTAAGTAAATATGAAATATCAACAAATTCAAATACTTGTAATAAAGATACTACTACTGGTTGCCTAACAACAGATTTACCAATTGAAAGCAAAAGGGGTAATTATATTTGGACTAATAACTACTTATCAAATTACTATCAAGCAATAAAAAAACTCGGCACCAACAATTATCATCTAATAAAAAATACCGAATGGGGAGCTATTACATACCTATCACACAGTAAGTATGGAGTTTGTAAAAATAATAAATGTAGTGAAATAAACCCTAATAACACCTATATTTCCGGAAACAATCCCCAAGACACAACCACTGCTAATCCTACCGGAGTATATGATATGGCAGGTGGAGCAGCAGAGTTCACAATGGCCAACAAAGCAGATCAAAATAATGCCTTAAACCTTAATAACACTCACTTTAAAAATATTCCTATAAGTAATAATGATTATGATTTATATTATGACAATACCTTCATTTTAGGAGATGCCACAAAAGAATTATCATTAGATAAAAACATCTGGTCAAATGGAAAAAATACCTTTATTGACGATACTAATAATTGGTTTATCCGTGGAGGCATTGCTAATCAAAATAACTCTACAATCTATAATTACGCTGCTACCAGTGATATTAATAACGAATATATCACAACAAGAATTGTTATTAAATAATAAATACTTAAAATAGACTTCCTGGTTGAAGTCTATTTTATTTAAAGTAAAGTTCTATAACTAATTCTTTCATTTTCCTATAACTTATGATATAATAAAAATAAGAGTAAAGGGTGATGTAATATGGCTAATCTTTGTTCATATTTTGTTAAAAATGTAACCAACTTAAAACCACCATCAAAAAACATCATAATTGGAACCCATTATCGTTTTGAAGTTTTAAGTCCAAGGTTAATAAGAATTGAATATAATAAAAACAATTTCTTTGAAGATCGAGCCACCTCATTAGTAGTATCAAGAAATCTTGGAGATACTACCTTTACCCATACTGAAACTGATGTTGCATTAACTATTACCACCGAATATTTTACATTAACATATATTAAAGGTAACCCTATTAGTGGTAATAACATCAAAGTATTAATAAACGGTACAGATCGTGAATGGACTCCAAATAACAAAGAAATTCGTAATCTTGGAAGTCTATCATATTCTCTAGACAATTTAGATAGCACCAAATTAAAACTAAATAAAGGCCTATATTCCTTTGATGGCTTTACCGTTTTAGATGACTCTAAAAATCTAGTAATTGATAATGAAAACTTTAATAATAGAGAAGAAACTACTGACCTATATCTTTTCGTATATCGTTCAGACTTAGGATTATGCCTTCAAGATTATTTTTCTCTAACCGGATATCCTCCAATGATTCCAAGATATGCTCTAGGGTCCTGGTGGTATAAAAATGATATATATAATATGTATGATATCGATTTAATACTAAAAAAATTTAATGATAATCATATCCCAATATCTGTATTCCTTTTAGGAAATAAATGGCATTCATCAACAGAAAGTTTTACCTTTAACCGAAGCCTATTTGATCTAAACATCCTAAATGCCTATTTTAAAAGTAAAACTCAAAAATTTGGATTAACTATTAACCCAGAACTTCCAATAACCCCCGTTGATCCTTGGTATAATGAATTAGCTAAATATCTCAAAACAAACAAAAATAACTTAAGTTTTCTACCATTAAATAACAATACCTTAAATGCCTACCTAAATTTAGTAGTAAATAATCTCCTACAATATGGTATAAAACTATTTAATATTGACTATTACAACCCTCAAGATAAACAAGGACTATTTCTCTTAAATCACTATCACTATATTATCTCTAATCTAAACGAAAGAGGACTAATTCTCTCCCGCAATCCCGGTATTGCCCCCCATAGATATCCTATTATCTATAGTGGACGTACCAAAGTAAGTTGGGACACCCTAAAAGTCTTACCAGCATATAACAACAGTGCTTCCAATTTAGGTGTCTGTTGGCACGCACACGCTATTGGAGGATATTATGGCGGAATTGAAGACGATGAATTATATATTAGATACATTCAATTTGGCGTCTTTAATCCCATCTTTATCCTAGCCGGAGACACTGGAAAATACTATAAACGTGAACCCTGGAAATGGAACCAAATCAAACTATCAGTCATTAAAGAATATATGCAATTAAGAAATAAATTAATTCCCTATATATATAATGAAGGATATATTTATCATAAATTTGGCATTCCCATTGTTCAACCACTATATTATAAATATCCCAAAATATATGATGAACCAAATTATGTAAACCAATATTTTTTTGGTAGCAAAATTATGATAAGCCCAATAATTAAAAAGAAAAATATTGAAATGAACCGAGTTGTTCAAAGAGTTTTCATCCCCAATGGAATATGGTATGACTATACCTCTGGAAAAAAATTCATTGGAAATAAATACTATGTTGGTTTTTATAAAGAAGAAGATTATCCTATCTTTATAAAAGAAGGAGCAATTATTCCAATGTCCCTAGATAAAGATACAAATTGCCCACAAAATATGGAAATTCAAATCTTTCCAGCAGAAAATGGCTTATATGGTAACTATGAATTATATGAAGATGATGGTTATAATTTAAATCCTGGAAGAAATTATTTAATAACAAAAATGAATTTAGATAAAGTAGAATATGGCTATAAATTTACCATAGCAAGAAAAGAAGGCAATCTAAATCTACCAAATAGAAATTATCTTCTTCGCTTTAGAAATATGAATAGTCCAGAAAACATCCTTGTAAAACAACAAAACACTGAAGAAAAATATCCATATGAAATAGAAAAAAATGATTTAATTATCCATATCAATAATGTTAATGTCTATAATACTATTGAAGTTAATATATATGGAAAAAATCTAGAAATAGAAACCATAAGTGTCATCAATGAAGAAATTGAAGGAATTTTAGATGATTTAGAAATAAATACTATTCTTAAAGAAGAAATTGATGATATAATATTTAGTGAACTACCAGTAAACAAAAAACGTATTGGTTTAAGAAAATTAAGAAAACACGGACTAGAACCAAAATTTATCAATATGTTTATTGGACTGTTAGCATTTATAGAAACAAAATAAAATATAATTAATTAAGGAGATGTAATATGTTAAAAAGTATAATATTAGGAATAATTCAAGGAATAGGGGAGTTTTTACCAATCTCTTCCTCTGCCCATTTAATTTTAGTACCATATCTATTTGGTTGGGAGCAATCATCACTAGCATACGATATTGCTCTTCACTTTGGAACCCTTTTAGCTGTCTTAGTAATCTTTTTTAAAGACTGGTGGAATCTATTTATCGGCGCCGTAGACAAAGTAACCAAAGGAAAAGACTCATTTGAAAATAAAATGTTTTGGTATCTAGTCATCGCTACCATCCCTGGAGCATTACTTGGAGTTCTTTTAGATGATGTCGTAGAAAATATCTTCAGGCAAAAAATATGGTTAATTGCCTCATCACTAGCTATTATGGGCGTTCTTATTTATCTAGGAGATCGCTGGGCAGATAAACACTATAAAATAGAAACAGATTTTAAGCATATAAGTTTAAAACAAGCCTTTCTAATTGGCTTATCACAAGCATTAGCTATTATCCCTGGATTCTCTAGAAGTGGAACCACTATCTTAACAGCCAGATTATTAGGATTATCAAAAAGTGCTGCCACTAAATTTACCTTCCTATTATCAGTCCCAATTATTGCTGGCGCCACCATTCTTGAAATAGGTAATTTAGCATTCACCTGGGAAACTCTAATGGGAGTATTTACAGCGTTTATAGTAGGTATTTTCTCAATAAAATTCCTTCTAAACTACATAAAAAGACACGACTTTTCAGTATTTGCTATCTATAGAGTAATCTTTGCAGCTATAATCTTAATAAAATATTTTATATTTTAAAAGACGAAAAGTCTTTTTTTTCTTTATTATTTGTGGTATAATCAAAAAGTAATTTCTTATTGCCCCATAGCCAAGCGGTAAGGCATTGGACTCTGACTCCATGAACGCTAGTTCGAATCTAGCTGGGGCAACCATTACGAACTACTCCCTTATTTTATAAGGGTTTTATTATATTATTTTTATTTTACCTCTTATTTACCTCTCATTTTTTCTACAAATTTTATCCTTTACTAATAACCATAGATATAAAAAGATAAGAAAAACTTGAATTGTAAAATTAATATCCATCAGAATCTACAAACTCAAGAAATCCCTTATCTTTTATTATTTTAGTTATTGCAACAACGATTATTACACCTACAACCACAGCCACTATTATTACCCATAAAGCCATTTCCACCCCATAATAAGAAAAGTATTAATAAAACAATTAGTATTGCCCATACCCATCCGTATCCATTACCATATCCATATCCACCATAATAAGGGTATCCATATCCGTACATCTTATCCCTCCTTTCAATATATTATATTAATAACTACTAATATTCGATATAATAGATATCATAATTATTATCCAAATATTGCAATTTACCCATATTTTTGATATAATCTACTTAATTAATTTATAAATATTATGAAACCAAAGGAGTGATTTACTTATGACAAATAAAGATTTAGCTGACTTAATTTTTCCAAATATCACCAAAACTATTGCTGACTATGAAAAGATATATCCCGAAAGAAATTTACCAAAAGGTGCTATGGTAACCCGTTTTGCACCAAGTCCTACCGGTTTTGTTCATATGGGAAGCTTACTTGCATCATTTATCTCAAGTAAGGCTGCCAAAGATACAAATGGTGTATTCTATTTAAGAATTGAGGATACAGATCAAAAAAGAGAAGTCCCAAACGGTATCGAAGGAATTGTAAAAGACCTTCAAGATTTTAAAATTGATATTAATGAAGGCGCTTTATCAAGAGAAAAAGAAATTGGTGCTTATGGTCCATATATCCAAAGTCAAAGAAAAGAAATATATCAATCATTTATTAAACATCTATTAGAAGAAGGCCTAGCATACCCATGCTTTTGTACTGAAGAACAAATCCAAGAAACAAGACATATGCAAGAAGCCACAAAAGCCCGTATTGGATATTATGGTCGCTATGCCGTATGCCGTAATATAAAAATTGAAGATGCTTATAACCGTATAAAAAATGGTGAAAAATATATAATTCGTTTAAAATCTCCAGGCAATTTTGAAAAAAAAGTAGTTGTCAATGATCTTGTCAAAGGAAGAATTGAATTTCCAGAAAATGATCTAGATATTGTTATTATGAAATCAGACGGCTTACCTACATATCATTTTGCTCATTTAGTAGATGACCACCTAATGAGAACTACCCATATAACTAGAGGTGATGAATGGGTATCATCCTTACCAATTCACGTTCAATTATTTAAAATATTTGGTTTTGAAATACCACAATATGCTCATTTATCACCAATTCAAAAACAAGATGGTGATATTAAAAGAAAACTTTCCAAAAGAAAAGATCGTGAAGCCGCTATGAGTTATTATACCGAATTAGGTATTCCCGTTGAAGCCGTTCATTTATACTTAATGACTATTGCCAATACTAACTTTGAACAATGGTATGATCAAAATAAAGATAAAAGTATTGATGATTTTAAATTTGACTTTAAAAAAATATCTTCAAGCGGATCCTTGTTTGATGTTGAAAAACTAATTAATATTTCTAGAAATTATATAAGCTTTTTAAAAGCCGAAGACATATATGATAATGTTCTAGTATGGTCAAATACCTATGACAAAGAATTTTCTGAGATATTAGCCAAATATAAGGATTACACCATTAAAATCCTAGGAATTGAAAGATATCAAAAAAAGCCTCGTAAAGATTATGAATCATGGTCAAGTATTAAGAAAAACATCTGGTATATGTATGATGAATACTTTAAAGATATTACATACGATTATCAAAAAATAACCTCTAAAGAAGAAATATCTAAAATTTTAAAAACATATCTTGATAAATATTATGATCCTAAAGATGATAAAGATACCTGGTTTAATAAAATAAAAGAATTAACTGAAGAATTAGGATATTGCTCTAATATGAAAGAATATAAAGCTAATCCTGATAACTACAAAGGTAGTGTTGCCGACATCTCAACTGTAATAAGAGTAGCTCTTACCAGCAGTAGTATGACTCCAGACTTATATGAAATAATGAATTTACTAGGTAAAGAAAGAATTATTGAAAGAGTTAAAAAAGCTCTTAGTTAATTTACAGACTATTGACAATTATTTGTTAATAGTCTTTCTCTTTTTTATAATTTTCTTGTTAACTAATATTTACCTATTGTATAATATAATTGGTGGTAAAGATGAATATAGGTTTTGACAATAAAAAATATGTTAAGATTCAAAGTGAAAAAATAAAAGAAAGATTTAAACTATTTGATAAACTATACTTAGAAATTGGTGGTAAATTATTTGATGATAACCACGCTGCAAGAGTCTTGCCAGGATTTCTCAGTGATGCTAAAATAAATATGTTTAAAGAACTAAAAAAAGATCTAGAAATAATTTTTTGCATCAATGCTAATGATATTGAAAAAAACAAAACTAGGGGAGAGTATGGTATAACTTATGATACTGAAGTCCTAAGATTAATTAGTGATTCTCAAAAACTAGGATTTTCAGTTAATTCCGTTGTAATAACCCTCTATAAAAATCAAATTAGTGTAGATAAATTTATAAAAAAATTAAATCGTAATGGTATCAAAACATATATTCATACCTTTACAAAAGGTTATCCAACAGACGTAGATACTATTGTAAGTGAAGAAGGGTACGGAGCCAATCCCTACATAGAAACAACAAAACCACTAATTTTAGTTAATGCTCCCGGTCCTGGTAGTGGTAAATTAGCTACCTGTCTATCACAAATATACCACGAACATCAAAGAGGAGTAAATGCCGGATATGCCAAATTTGAAACATTTCCAGTATGGAATCTTCCTCTAAAACATCCAGTAAATTTAGCATATGAAGCTGCTACTGCTGATCTAAAAGATGTGAATATGATAGATCCCTTCCATCTTCAAGAATATGGTATAACAGCAGTAAATTACAACCGTGATATTGAATTATTCCCTGTTTTAAAAAGTATCCTAAACAAAGCCACAGGTAAAGATATCTATAAATCTCCAACTGATATGGGAGTAAATATGGTAGGATTCTGTATAACAAATGATAAAATTGTCCAAGAATCTGCCAAACGAGAAATAGTTCGTCGCTATTATCACGAAACAAATAACTATAAATTAGGACTATCAGACGAAGATTCATATAAAAGAATAAAATTACTAATGAATGAACTATCTATTGAAGAAGATTATCTTGAAGTAGTAAAACCTGCCTTAACTAAAAGTAAAAAAGAAAACGTTCCTGTTATTGCTATGAAAGTAGGAAGAAAAATTATCACTGGTAAACAAACAGATATCCTTTCCCCAGCCAGTTCATTAATTATTAATGCCATTAAAGAGTTGACTAAAATTCAAGATGATATTAATCTCTTATCACCAAAAGTATTAGAACCAATGCTAAAACTAAAAAAAGATATGAGTAGCAGTGAAATAAGATTACAATTACCAGAAGTTTTAACAGCCTTATCAATATGTTCAGCAACTACTCCTATTATTGAAAAAGCTCTAAATAACCTAAAAAAATTAAAAGGTGCAGAAGCTCACGCTACATATATTGTTACCAACGGTGATAAAAAAACTTTCCAAAACTTAAATATAAACTTAACTTGCGAACCAGAATATCTCACACTAGATTACAATAATTAACAATAGGGAGGAATACAAATGAAAGAAAAAATAACCATTGGAATATTTAATGACTCATTCTATCCAATGATAGATGGTGTAGTAACCGTTATAGATAACTATGCTAAAAGATTAATAAAATATGCTAACGTGATTGTCTTTGTACCAAAATATACCGGTAGATTTTATGATGATTCAACCCTTCCTTACAAAGTAGTTCGCTGTAATTCTATTAAAATTCCTTTCCTAGATTATTCACTACCAACCCCTAAAATAGATTACCAATTCAAAAAAGAATTAGAAAAGTATCACTTAGACATTGTTCATATCCATTCTCCATTTTCCTTAGGTATAGCTGGAATAAATTATGCTAAACGGCATCACATTCCCTGCGTTGCTACAATGCATAGCCAATTTAAACAAGACTTTGAAAGAGCTACTAAAAACGAGTTTTTATCAGCAAAACTAACCAATAAAATAATTAAAGTTTTTAATAAGTGTGATGAGTGTTGGGCTGTTAATGCTGAAACTGCTCGTATCTTTAACGAAGATTATGGTTATAAAACTATTCCCAGAGTAATGGACAACGCTACTGAAATGCTACCAGTAGCTGACAAAAATCAAGCCAATAACTATATAAATAAATTATATCATTTAAAAAAGCACGAAAAAGTATTTCTTTTCGTAGGACGTATAAATCTTCTAAAAAATATTATCTTTATTGTTGACTCCTTAAAAGTAGTTAAAGAAAAAGACAAAAAACTAAACTTTAAAATGTTATTTGTTGGTACTGGACAAGATGAAGATAAACTAAAATCCCGCATTAAACAAAATAATCTTGAAGATGATGTTATCCTATGTGGACCAATATATGATAGAGTAGAGTTATCATACTATTACCAAAGAGCTGATCTCTTACTATTTCCTTCAATATATGATACCTCAGCCATTGTCCGAATAGAAGCTGCTTCTCAAGAAACACCAGGCTTATTTCTAAAAAATACTGCCACTGCCACTACAATAACAGATAATATTAATGGATTTTTATCAGATAACACCATCGGAGCATATTCTGATAGAATAATAGAAATTATGAAAGATAAAGAGTTATATAGTAAAGTAAGTAAAAATTCTTATATAGATTTATATAAAACCTGGTCTGATCAAGTAAGTGAAGCCTATCAAATATATTTAGAACTAATTAATAAAACCAAGCACTAAAAATAATAAAACCCCAACAAATTTATAAAAACTGCCGTTTATTTTAAAAAAAATATATATTATAATAAAATAATAGGTGATAAAATGATAAATATTTTAATAACTACTAATAGAAATTACCTTCATCAACTAAAAGTTTTAATAAAATCACTCGAAGTATCTAACCCCGACGAAAAATTTAACATATACATCTTGCAACGTGATTTTACTCAAGCAACCAAAAAAGAATTAACTACCAGTGCTGATAAACTAAAAACCACTATTAACTATATAAAAGTCTTATCCGATGATTTTAAAGATTTTCCCATCGTCGATAAACGATATCCTTTAGAAATATATTATAAATTATTTGCTTCAATCTATTTACCAAAAGAAATAGACAGAATACTTTACCTAGATCCAGACATCGTTGTAATTAACTCCATCAAAGATTTTTACCATCATCCATTTAAAGACAATTACTATATTGCAACTAGCCACGTTTTTGGAATAGTAAAAATATTTAACAATCTTAGATTAAACCTATCTAAAGATACTCCATATATTAATGCTGGCATTCTCTTAATTAATAATAAAAAATTAAGAGGTTTAGATATAAAAAATATAATATATTCATATGTTAAAAAAAATAAACACAAATTAATGTTACCAGAACAAGATATTATCAGTTCACTCTTTGGAAATAAAACCATAATTATCGATGAATTAATATATAATCTAGGAGATCGAGCAGTTAAACTTTACAATCGCTCTCACAAGAAGAACAAAATAAATCTTAACTGGGTAAATAAAAATACCAAAATAATTCATTATTACGGTAAAAACAAACCCTGGAAAAAATCATATCGTGGCATTTTATCTATATACTATTACATCTATGACTCTCTTTTAAAAGAAGAAAAAAACAAAAACTTTCCTAAGACATATTGTCAAAAATAAATACTTATGTTAAAATAATAACGTCACTGTTTAAAAGACTGTTATTATGGCCTGTTGGTGAAATGGTTAACACATTACCCTCTCAAGGTAACATTCATGGGTTCAAATCCCATACAGGTCACCATTTATGTAATTAATCCTTAATATTGAGGGTTTTTTATATTGCTAAAAAACACCATCAAAAAAAGATGATCAAACCAACCATCTTTCTACTTACTAATTAGTATTAATAAATACTGCCAACAAAACTAACACATAACCAAGTTTATATTTAAAATTACATTTAGCGCTTCTAGCTAATTCATATCCTCCAACAACTTTATCAACAACATTAACCAAAATACTTTCCTTATACTTAGGTAATGCCGGATATATTGGAAACATATGACTAACAATAATATTTTTTTCTTTCTCACTAAGTGAAAAATTCTCATTAGCAGTCTTTAAAGCCTTCTTCGGATGAGAAAAAGTATCAAAAAACTTTTTACCTTTACCCCTCTCATCACCATCTAAATAAAAGTCATGTAAAAGTGCTCCACGAGCTACTGCTTCACAATCCATATTTAATTTTTTTGCAATATTATAAGAATAGTAAGAAATCTTCATCATATGTTCCATTCGACTTATCCCGTGATGTTCAATATAATACGTCTTCTTAAACAAACTATCCCTAACAATCGGCTTAATTATATTCTTATATTTTTTATCTTTAATTTTTAACATTATTTTGATGCCCCTTTAATAATCACTATTAAAGTTTACTATAAAAAATACAAAATGTCAAATTGTATTAAAAAAGTTCCATCTTTAATAGCAAAACCATTCATATTTCCAATAATAAAACATAGAAATATACTAAAATATTATATTAAAAAATATGTAATATAATAATTATTTATTTACCAAAAGGTTGCTTATATAAATAAATACGTGATATAATTATTAAAAGGAAATAATATGAAAGAAGAAACAAAATTAATGATTTCAAAATTTAAAATATATGAACATGGTTATGATTTTATGGGCTATCCTCTCAACTATGCCAACAAAATAACCTTTCATCATTTAATAATTCCCAGTAGGTTAAATGGCCCCATTGTAGGATGGAATTGTGCAATATTATGTGATTTAACTTCACATACTTATCTTCATATTATTGAACATCACGACGAAGAAGCATTTTATAATATTACTAGTGAACTAATAGATATCAACATAAAAGGGTATTTAGATTATGAAAATCTATTTCAAATAAATGAAATTTTAAATACCTTCGAAGAAGAGTATGCCGATACCAAAAACGGTTCTGGCAAAAAAATAATAAAAGAAATATATAAGAAAAGAGTGTTAAAATGAAAAAAGCATTTTTATATAAAATTCTTATTCCCTTAGACAAACTAGTAATGTCTATATATCAAGTAAAATATTTAAATAAAGAGTATCTCCCTCAAGAAGGGCCAGTTATTTTAGCAGGCAATCACACCTCCCATCTAGATCCACTATTACTAATGTCATCTACTAATAGAGTAATTCACTTCTTAGGTAAAATAGAACTATTTAAAGGTCCTAAAAAATATTTTTTTAACTCCGTCGGGGTCATTCCTGTAGATAGAAAAAATAAAAATCCCAAAGCCATAAAAGAATCCAATGAATATTTATTATCTGGAAATATTATTGGTATTTTTCCCGAAGGAACCATTAATCGCACTAAAGAAATAATTATGCCCTTTAAAAAAGGCGCCGTAAAAATGGCTGCCAAAACTAATACTCAAATAATTCCCTTTTCCATAACTGGAAAATATAAACCATTTCGTAAATCAGTCACCATCTGTTTTGGAAAACCTTACAATGTAACTGGTGAAGCCGAAAAAGACAATAAAATTCTTGAAGACAAAATAATAAAACTAATAAGGAGTAATATATGAAAGAAGAACATAAAAAAAGTTATGTATTTTTTAAAGGTATTCTAGGTCCAATATTTAAACTATACTATAATCCTAAAATTATTGGTGCCGAAAATATTCCCAAAGAAGGTTCATTTCTCGTATGTGGCAATCACTTACACGTAATGGATCAATGCTCAATAATGATATCCACCAAAAGAATGATTCACTATATGGCCAAAAAAGAATACTTTGATGGTAAACACGCCTGGTTTTTTAAAGCTTGTGGCTGTATCTCCGTAAATCGCCAAATCCACGATGAAGAGGCCAAAAACCACGCCCTAAATTTATTAAAACAAGGATATGCCGTCGGATTATTTCCCGAAGGAACCAGAAATAAAACCAAAGAAAAATTGCTTCCATTTAAATATGGAGCCGTTTCAATGGCTAGCAAAACCGATTCATATATTGTTCCATTCGGAATAAGTGGTGACTATGTTTTCAGAAGCAAAAACCTAACAATAAGAATTGGTCAACCATTTAAAGTAACTAATATGGATTATGAAAAAGCCAACGAATTATTAAAAAATAAAATTCTTTCTTTAATGGAAAATAAATAAAAAAAGTCGGTGATAAAATGAAAAAGAAAAAAATACTAATTGCTTATGCCACCTATGGATCCGGTCACAAAACTGTCGCTAATTATTTATACAATTACTTATTAGAAAATAGCAATTATGAAATAAAACTAATTGATTTAATGGACTACGAAAATATCATTGGATTAATTAGTAAAAAAGCCTTTGAACAAAATTTCAAACATAAAATTAGCAGTTTCTTTTTCAGTATTGCTTATGAATTTTTTGACTTAAAAAGCACAACTCTAGCATACAAAATGGCTACTAAATCAATCTTTAAAAATAAACAACTAGAATCCGTCATCACATCATTTAATCCAGATATCTTCATTTCGACTCATTTCTTTGGAAACATCGTAATAAGCCTCTTGAACAAAAAAAACTTAACCAATGCCAAAATAATTAGTATTATGACAGACTATACCCCCCATCAAATGTGGCTAAAAGAAGAAAAAAGTATAGATGCTATCATTGTTAGCAACGAGATTCTAAAAAATAATTTAGTAACCAGTGGTGTAAATCCATCAAAAATATACCCTTATGGAATTCCCATTTCCGAATCATTTTCCAAAATAACCAATAAAGAAGAACTAAAAATAAAATACCACATCAATAATTCCAAGAAAACATTCCTCTTCTTTGCCGGTGGTAGTATTGGTTCAACATTCTCCTTAAAATATCTAAAAAGAATTTTAAAAGAAGAATACAACATCAATATTATCTACATCTGTGGAAAAAATGAAAAACTAAAACGAAAAGCCGAGAAGTTAATTCATGACGCCAATTACAAAAACATTCACATCTTAGGATTCTCGAAAGAAGTAAATAACCTCCTAAGCATCTCAGACGTTGTTATTACCAAACCAGGAGGCCTAAGTATAACCGAATGCCTCGAAGCCAAAAAGCCAATGCTTCTTATTCCTGGTAATGGCGGTAATGAAATATATAATGCCAAATTCGTTTGTAAAAATGGTTATGGCATTAACTGTAAAACTCCACGACGCCTTGCCAAGACAATTAACAAAATACTTAAAAGAAAACATCTCTTAAACAATATGAAAAATAGATTAAATAAATATGATAATAATAAATCAATTGAAAAAATTTTCAAACTAATTAAAAAAATGTAAAAACAAATATCGAAAAGGAGTTAAGAAAATATGGATAAATTAATCGAAAAATATTTAAAAGAAGAAAAGAAACGTCAAAAAAATAACATTGAACTAATAGCCAGTGAAAATTACACTTCAAAAGATGTTATGAAACTACAAGGAAGCATCTTTACTAATAAGTATGCCGAAGGATATCCTGGGAAAAGATACTATGGTGGCTGTGAAATAGTCGATAAAATAGAAAATCTAGCCATTGAATACCTAAAAGAATTATTCGGCTGTACCTATGCTAACGTTCAACCACATTCCGGAACAAGTGCCAATATGGCCGTCTATCGTGCCTTATTACAACCCCATGATAAAGTAATGGGAATGAACCTAAGTCACGGTGGGCATCTAACCCACGGTCACAGTTTAAACTTTAGTGGTCAAGATTATGAGATCATATCATATGATGTTGACCCTATAACTGAGACAATCAACTATGAAGAATTACAAAAACTAGTTCTTAAAGAAAAGCCAAAGATGATAATAGCCGGAGCAAGTGCCTATTCAAGAATTATCGATTTTCAGAAATTTCGTGAAATTGCCGATTCTGTATCCGCTTATCTAATGGTAGATATGGCTCATATAGCCGGATTAGTTGCTGCCAAACTTCATCCAAACCCTGTTCCATATGCCGATGTTGTTACCTCAACTACCCATAAAACATTAAGAGGCCCAAGAGGAGGCATTATTCTAACAAATAATGAAGAAATCATCAAAAAAATTAACAAAACAGTTTTCCCAGGAATTCAAGGCGGTCCATTAATGCATATTATTGCTGCCAAGGCTCAATGCTTTTATGAAGCCTTACAACCAGAGTTTATTGCCTATCAAAAACAAGTAATTAAAAATGCCAAAGTCCTATGTCAAACCCTTCAAGAAGAAGGATTCAGAATTGTTTCCAACGGGACCGACAATCACTTATTATTAGTAGACATCAAAGGAAAATTAGGAATAACCGGTAAAAAAGCTGAAACAGCCCTAGATAAAATTCACATAACCGTCAACAAAAATACCATTCCCAAAGACACTGAAAGTCCAATGAAAACCTCTGGTATTCGCTTAGGAACTCCTGCAATGACCACTCGTGGATTTAAAGAACCAGAATTTATCGCTGTCGCAAAAATTATCTCCAAATGCTTAAGCAACCTTGATGATGAAAAAATACAAAAAGAATTATCCAAAGAAGTAATCGAGTTAACAAAAAATAAAATGTACCCAATGTCAAGGACTAAATAAAAAAGAGAGAATTTAAACAATGGA
>ENA-OPAY01000002-OPAY01000002.1-human-gut-metagenome-genome-assembly--contig:-NODE-2-length-97347-cov-4.563191_pt1 | contig 97347 bp, 93 predicted proteins | sample MGYA00241064_ERZ501444 | MGnify/ENA primary metagenome ERZ501444 (study PRJEB25962, sample SAMEA2042573) | human gut metagenome | biome: human gut; feature: human-associated habitat; material: faeces... | reverse complement strand
GGTTCATATGGCAGTTGTAAAGATTGCCCACCAGACCATTATTGCCCAGGAGGTGCATTTAGTAATTCTACAGGGAATGGAAAAATAAAATGCCCAGCCAATGCAACATGCACATCAAGTACATTTGACTGCAATATTGGATATAAGCCAAATACAGCACATACTGCTTGCAATCCAGAAACAGGAGCTGACTATACAAAATGCCCTGCCGGCCAATATTATGGTGGTTCATATGGCAGTTGTAAAGATTGCCCACCAGACCATTATTGCCCAGGAGGTGAATTTAATAGTTTTACGCGTACCGGAAAAATAGAATGCCCAGCCAATGCAACATGCACATCAAGTACATTTGACTGCAATCGTGGATATGAAGAAAATCCATCAAAGACAGCTTGCGTAGCTAGGGGCGGAGGTAACAGTGGAGGAACTGCTGGCGTCAATGGCAGCGATGGAAACACTTCAACGTCAAGTAATTCAAGTTCAAACAACAGTGGCAATAATTTCAGTTCATCAAATGCAAACGCAAACCCAAGCACAGGTACAAAATCACCATTAGTAATAGCGTTAATCGGAATGATATCTGCTGTATTAGGAACATTTACTTACTTCAAAGGTAAAAAAGAACAAAATAATGAAATATAATAATCAAGCTTTATTACTCGGTTTATGGGCAATATAATTTTTTATAATACATAGTGACACTCTGGTTATTATGTATTATAAAAAATAAGAAAAAGTAAGCCTTTATGTGAATAATTAAGAAAAATGTCTCTAAAATGTAACTTTTATCAAGACATCGTGACTCTTTTATGATAGTTTAATAATTTCTTAAATTAGTAAGCATTAAGGATAAAACTATCCTTAATGAAAATTTGATTGTAATTATTTTTATAATAGTCAAGGATCAAGATGAACGATTTCATCGTCCTTGACTATTATTTGTTTTCTTCTAAAATTATATTTTCTAATTCATTAGATATCTCTATTAATGAACCTGATATTGTTTTTATTTCATCTTCTAGATATTTTACATTTAATGTATACTTAAATCTTTTGTTAATATAATCATTTAATATAATGGCATATTCCTTTATATTTTCTATTAATATTTGCATTTCTGCTTTCATAATAATAATTTATCCTTTCTAAAATCTTTAATATATGATAAACTATTAACTGTAACTTGAGAGTTATACAGTTAATAGTTGTGGCTTGGGAAATATGATATTATCTATTTCGTAAGCCGTTTTTATTTTATCTAATGGCGAGTAACCTTTAGTTCTTATTTCCATATTTATATAGTTAGTAATATATTCGGTTGTATATTTGATTAACGAATTATTATCTGTTACATCATCCCATGCAAGGCAATCTCTTTCAATAAACCAATGAAATGATTCAACATCACTATCATACGATGGACAACCAGGTGGATTTAATTTGATTTTATCCTGAAAAAGTAAGCCTTTACTTGACAAATAAGAAACAATATGTTAAAATATAAGTCCACAAAAAAAGAAAAGAGGAAAATCGTGAATAAAGATTATCAAACATTTTTTAAATTCTCTCAATCATATATAGAGAAAATTATAATTAAAGAAGATAAAATAATTATTTATCATCCACATAATGCTAATCCAACAATTTATCAAAATACAAAAGAAAATAAAGATAAATTAACAAACAGATTAAAAGATCAAATAAAAGAAATAATAAAAAATGAAAGCATTATAAATGAAAATAAATATAAAAAAGAACAAAAATTAATCTTATCAAGTATTGCATTTACCATAATCTTGACTATATTATTAATTGCATCATTAATAACTAATAATCCATTTCTTATAAGTATCTTGATAACCAGTAATGTTATTAATACAGCTTCCTTTATTGCTTTAATTACCTCATACGTTATAAAATGTAAAAAAACCAATCAGGAAATAAAAGATTATCAATTTTATATAGAAAACTGTGAAAAACTAAAAGAACAACTAAAAAATGATGAAAATATGAAAAAATACTTATCAGATAAATCTCAAACTTTATTACAAGATAATAATCTAGATGTAATAAAAGCAGATACTATTATTGAAAAATTACCAAAGGATTTTTCTATATTAAAAGAAAGAAGTCAAATAATCGACGGTTTTAATAATCCCGTAAGTTTTGACTACGAAAAATATTGTTGGCAAAATAACTCAAAAGAAAAAACAACAAATAAAAATAAAGTCAAAAAATTACTACGAAAATAAGTAAAAAGAAACCCTAATAAATCATTTAATATAAAGGAGGGATAGTATGAATAACAATTATGTTTTAGAATATTTAAATGAAAATGAGTTTAGAAAAAAAGAACGTGCCATTAAGAAATATAATATGCTCGCATATAAAAAACTATTATTTGAGTATTATCCCCGTATTCGTGAGGGAAACTTTTTAGGTATTGAAGTATCAAGAAACAAAGATGTAACCAATTATGAATTAAAATTACCAACCGATGTAATGTTTAATAAAGTTCACGGCGAAATCATCTTACATTATTCTGTATACCATAATCAAAAAATTATAATGTTAGATAATATAACTCCTGATGAAATTTTAACCGAAGGTCATCAAAAAGAGTTAACTACTTATAAAGGAGTAATGATCTCAAAATCTCACGCTGACAAAGACATCTTTAAGATAAACCTATTAAATTTAATTGATAAATAATAATTAAAGTTCTAGATTTTCTAGAATTTTTTATTCATTTTTTCAATCTTTAACTTTTCAATTAAAATAAAATAATTAAATTTAACCTCTTCCCAAGACCTCTTAAAAGTGATATAATTATAACTGAATGTGATAATGTCCTCGTAGCTCAGTTGGATAGAGCGATCGCCTCCTAAGCGATAGGTCGTTGGTTCAATTCCAATCGGGGACGCCACTTATTATAATAATTAGTCTTGGATACCTGATGCCATTTAATTTATACATCAAAATTCAAGACTTTTTAAATATATTATAAGGAGAAAAAATGAAAATATATATTATGGGACCAACCGGTTCCGGAAAAACTTTCTTATCCATTGCCCTAAGTAAAAAATATCACATAAATCGTTATGAACTAGATAAAATAGTTTATAATCAAAACAGTCTAGGTACTCACAAAAGCGACGAAGAAATAAATAACGATTTTGAAAAAATTATCAATCAAAATTCTTGGATAATCGAAGACATAGGAAGAACCAGATTTATTAAAGGAAGAGAAAAAAGTGATAAAATCTATTATCTAAAAAGATTCCCTATAACAGTTTATAAACAAATGATCCTAAGATGGATCCGTCAAAAAGTTGGAAAAGAAGACTATAATGTAAAACCAACAATCAATCACTTTTTTAAGAATTTATCTGATGTAAAAGCCTATTTCAATATCGAATCATCAATCATTAATAGCTTAAAAGAATATCAAGAAAAGGTTATCTTTTTAGATAAAAAACAACAAGTTAAATTATTAAAAGATTAATAATAGAAAGCATTGCAATTAATATTTGTGATATAATATTTTAAAGGAGTATGATATAAAATGTTAAAAAAAGGTGGTTGTATTTTAATTAATTCTCAAAAAGAAGTTGCTCTCGTATATCGTGATAAACTTAATGATTATACTTTTCCTAAAGGTCACATTGAGCCTTATGAAACCATTAAAGAATGTGCTTTAAGAGAAACTATCGAAGAAACCGGTAGAGAGTGTGTCCTTTTAACAAATGAGCCTATCGCCATTAATAAATATACAAACTATGAAGGAGAAATCATTACATATTTATATCTTGCTAAAGATACTGGAAAAACCAAAAGAAATATTGCTGAAAAAGACAAAGAAACATTCCGCTGGATTCCATTTGATGAAGTCGCAAACACCCTTACATATCCAGACTTAAAAACAACTTGGCAAGAAGCAATTGATATAATAAAACCATACCTATAAGGAGTCTTACATATGAATAAATCATCTAAAATAGATGAGTACCTAATACTCATTGATAGTATTATGAATAAATATAAATTAAATTCTGAAGAAAAAGAAGAATTGACAAATCTTATTTATCACATCATAAAGCATCAAGAATTTAAAAGAAGAATGACCAAGGAATTTCTCCATCACGGCAAAACAACCTTAGGAGAACACATTTTAGAAGATACTATTATCACATATCTTATCTGCAAAAAAAGACAAAGAAAAGGTCAGAAAATAGATCTTTCTCTAGCCATAAGCATAGCCTTAATGCACGACTTATATACAGATCCTTGGCAAACAAAAACCTATAAACCAAAAAAGTTTAAAAACAGTCACGGTTTTAGACACCCCATTGAAGCTGTTATTAATTCCCTTGCCTGGTATCCGGAAGTATTTTCTTCAAATATTGATACCCAAGCCCTAATCGATGGGATAATACATCATATGTATCCCTTTCCCACTAGAATATTTAAAAGTAAAGAAATAAACAATCTAGAATTAAAAAACTATGAATTAATATCTTCTATTGATAAAAAATATCTAGACATTATTATTACTTCAACTAAAAGAGGAAAAATTGGACAATACTCCTTTGCCAAACCATATTCTAAAGAAGGAAGAATTGTTTCTAAAGCTGATAAAATAGCCTCTACACACGATTTTGACAGTATCCGTTCAGTAATAGCTTGCCTAGGAACTAATACTAAAAAATTAGAAAAGAATTAACCATCAAAAATTGATTACAATAATCAATTTTTTCTATTTATCTTTAATAATTATAAATAATATGATAAAATTAAGTAAATAAAAAAATAAGGAGTGAATAAATATGAAAAAGAATCAAATTTTACCAATATTAGGAGCTATCCTAGGAGCAATTATTTTTAGTATTCCCTAGGTATTAATTTATGTATATGGGGGATATATTCTATCTATTTTAGGAGCTACTATTGCCTATGGATCACTAAAATTTTATAAAATGTTTGGCGGAGTTCCTTCAAAGTCTACCCCATATATTATAGCAATTAGTTCAATTGCCTCAATGACTTTAGCAACCCTTGTTATAATACCCCTATTAGAAGTTGCTAAAGAAGGCTATGGAATTAGTTTTGAACTAGTTAAATATCTATATAATACCAAAGAATTTCTTACTGCCATTATCACTGACTATATCGTTTCTATAATTTTTACCATATTAGGAATAAGTGGTATTATTGCTAAATTAAAAAAAGAAGTTTCTACCAAAGAAAATTAAATCGTATTACCTCACAAATATAAATTATTTTACTATAATTAATTTGTTATCATATACTTTATTGGTGATTAATATGAAACCCATAATTGGTATTATTTATAAAAATTCCTTATCAAACTCTTCTCACAAAATAAACTACGTTTATGAAGATCTCTCTTCAAGTGTTAAAAAGAGTGGGGGAATCCCTATAGGTATTAGTAACAAAGAAGTTTTATCATTAATGGATATCTGCAATGGTTTTATCTTTCAAGGAGGAGATGAAATTGACATTTCAGATATTTTATCTTTAAAAGAAATAATTAATCTTAATAAACCAGTTTTATGTATTTGTCTAGGTATGCAAGAATTAGCTACCTTATATCAGGGAACTCTATATAGTATTCCTAATCATCATCATAAAGGATATCACAAAATAATTATTAAAGAAAATACTCTTTTATATAAAATCCTAAAACAAAAAGAAATTCTTGTTAATTCACGTCATCACGACGCCGTTAAACAAACTAATCTCTTAGTCTCCAGTATCAGTCAAGATAACATTATAGAAAGCATCGAAGTCCCAAATAAGACCTTTGCTCTTGGTCTCCAATGGCATCCCGAAAGCATCTATACCACTAACATTCATTCCCGTAAAATATTTTCTTACTTTATAAATGCCTGTAAAAGCAATAAATAAAATCTATCTAATTAGTGTCAATTAGAATTAAATTCCTTGATACCACTTTTTATTTATACTATAATAAGATAAAGGAGTAATATGAATGAATACTAATATAAAAATACCCCATCATGTTGCTATAATTTTAGATGGTAACGGAAGATGGGCCAAAGAAAGAAATAAAAAAAGAACCGAAGGACATAAAGAAGGATATAAAAATTTATTAAAGATAAGTAAATATATTTTAAACAGAGGAACTAAATACTTAAGTGTCTATGCTTTCTCTACAGAAAACTTTAATCGTCCCCAAGAAGAAGTGGATTATTTAATGAATTTATTTATTAAAGGATTTAAAAATGATACCTGGTATTTCAATAAAGAAAATGTCAAAGTTATTTTTTCAGGTCGTAAAGAAAGATTAAAAGAAGAAGTAATAAATGCGATGAAAAAAATGGAAGCCGACACCGTTAATAATACCAATGGTACTCTAAACATATGTCTAAACTATGGTGGACGTGCCGAAATAGTAGATGCTACTAATAAAATAATTTCCGAAGGATGCCAAAAAGTTACTGAAGAAACATTTAAAAATTATCTATATCAAGACTTACCAGATATCGATCTACTAATAAGAACTAGTGGAGAATTAAGAATAAGTAATTTTATGTTATGGCAACTTTCTTATGCTGAATTATATTTTCCAAATTGCTATTTTCCAGATTTTAACGAATCTGAATATGACAAAGCTTTGATCGAATATACTAAAAGAGATAGACGATTTGGTGGTCTAAATAATGAATAGAATAAAAAAAACTACTGATATTGTATATAACACCAATACTAAAAAAGATTTAACAATAATCCATATCTCAGATATTCATTTCAATACTGATACTAGTTTATCAAAGTTAAATAAATTAACTACTGAAATCAAAAAGAATAATCCAGATTACATTATGATATCCGGAGATCTTATTGATGAACCCAAAATAATAAAGAATAAATATAAAATCAAAGAATTATTACAGTTTCTATCTAATTTAAGTGAAATAACAAAAATATTTATCTCTTTAGGTAATCACGATATCTTTTCACCTGAAGATCTTAAGTTCTTTAATAAACTAAACGAATTAAAAAACATTTATATATTAGATAATGATTGTTATAAAGATGAGTTTATCTATATAAGTGGACTAACTCTTCCTAATAACTACTACTATAATATTACTCACGAAGAGTCTAGTGAAGTTTTAGTTAAACATTTAACCAATAACCGCAAAATAATAAGTAAACTACCAAGAGAACTACCTAAAGTAATTTTAATTCATTCCCCAATAAAATTAACAAATAAAGAGGTTTTAAATAAACTAAAAGAATATGACTTAATCTTATCTGGACATACTCATAACGGAATGGTACCAGGTATCTTAAAGTCACTATTTCCTAAAAACAAAGGCCTTATTGCCCCAAATAAAACTCTCTTTCCTGAAATAGCTAAAGGTAAAATTGAAGTAAATCAAGATAATAAAAAAATAACCATTATCATTAATGGAGCTATTACCAAATTATCATCAAAATCATCTAAAATACTTAGTAAATTAAATATAGTTTATCCAATAAGTATTAATAAAATAATTATAACAAAGAAAAGAGGAAAATATTATGAGTAAAATAAAAGATCTTAAAGGAAGAGAAGTATTAGACTCCAGAGGTAATCCTACCGTTGAGGTAGAAGTCCTACTAGAAGATGGTTCTCTAGGAAGAGCCTTAGTACCATCTGGAGCTTCAACTGGTACAAGAGAAGCTCTTGAATTAAGAGATCACGATGAAAGATTTATGGGCCGTGGTGTTTTAAAAGCTGTTAACAACGTAAATACAATTATAAGAGAAAAATTAATTGGTTTAGAATCATCTAACCAAGAATTAATAGATAATACAATGATCGAATTAGATGGTACCAAAAACAAATCCCATCTTGGAGCAAATGCTATTCTAGGAGTATCACTAGCCAACTTAAAAGCCTCTGCTATAAGTGCTAAATTGCCTTTATATAAATATGTCGGTTCTGGTACTGAATTACCAGTTCCAATGATGAATATAATAAATGGTGGTGCCCACGCTGATAATAACTTAGACTTTCAAGAATATATGATTATTCCTCAAAGAGATACTATTAAAGAAAGAATCCGCATTGGTGCCGAAGTATTCCATAACCTAAAAAAAGTCTTAAAAGAAAAAGGATACAATACTAATGTTGGTGATGAAGGTGGCTTTGCCCCAGATCTAAAAAGTAATGAAGAAGGCTTCAAAGTAATAATCGAAGCTATTAAATCATCTGGTTACATTCCTGGAAAAGATGTTAAACTAGCCATTGACGTTGCAGCTTCTGAATTCTACGAAAACGGCACTTATCACATTGACGGTAAACAACTAACTACCAAGGAATTAATTAAATTCTATGAAGAATTAGTAAATAAATATCCTATCATAAGTATTGAAGATCCTGTTGATGAAAACGATTGGGAAGGATTTACCGCAATAACAAAAGTCCTAGGAGACAAAATTCAATTAGTTGGAGATGACCTTTTCGTAACTAATATTGAATGTTTAGAAAAAGGAATCAAACTTCAAGCAGGAAATGCTATTCTATTAAAATTAAATCAAATAGGAACTTACACTGAAACCCTAAAAGCAATTAATTTAGCCAAATCAAATGGTTATAAAACAATTATTTCTCACCGTAGCGGAGAAACCGAAGATACTACCATTGCCGACTTAGCAGTCGGATTAAATTTAGGTCAGATAAAAACCGGATCAATGTCAAGAACTGACCGAATATGCAAATATAACCAACTAATAAGAATTGAAGAAGAACTGACAAAATAATTAACCATCCCGTTTTATAATAAAAACGGTGATAAAATGAAAATTAAAGTATTTGATGAATCTCACGAAAAAGATTTAGAAGAATCAATTAATAACTTTATTAAAGAAAAAGAACCTGATATAATTGATATCAAATTCTCCGTATCAGCAAGTCTCTATGGAGAAGAACAAATTTACTGTTTTTCCGCTTTAATAATGTATAAGTAAAGGAGTTATAATGAAGTCAAAAGTAAATATTAAAACAAATGAAATAATAAATGCCTATCTAAAGTTTTTTCCCACCGAAAGCCCATTCATTAGCCTAGATGATATTCGTATAAAGCTAGATACCGACACTTTGAATAAAGTTTATCGACGTCTCGCTAAAGAAAACCATCCAGATCACGGGGGCAGTGGTGCCATAATGCAAGAAATAAATTCTGCCAAAGAAGTTCTAACCGCTTATTTAAAGTCTCCCCATAATATTAATATTCAAGAGCCACGACGAAATTCTCAAAGTGAAGAGTTAAATAAACGACTAGATATTCTAGAAAAAGCTTATCACATAGCCTTACACGAAACCAACAGTAGATATCTTCGTAATCTACAAAACATAAAAAATATAAATAATCTATCTGAAAAAATAGAAAAATACTCCGAATATCAAGATAATTGGCATAAAGAAGTTAAACAAATTGAAACATTATATAATCAAGTAAAAGCAACCATTACTGTACTAGATGAAGAGACATTTAATAAAACTATTGTAAGTCTTGCTCATAAAGAATATCGAAATATTAAAATTATCTATGATTTCTTAAAAGATATTTTAAAAACAGAACGAAAAGATATTAAATCTCTATCTAAAAAAGTAGAGTATCTATTAGAAAGAGAACGTCTTTTATACATCAAAAAACTAGATACCATTCGTCTTTCTTTTGCTTATAATCTTCTGGTAAAAGATAAAACTCAATCTCTATCAGATGAAGATAAATTATCTATTTGTGAAGCCACCAATTATAATTCTTCACAACAAAATCCCTATACCAAAGATATAATTATCTTCACCAAATATCTAGAAAAACTTACTAATTTTAACATCTCCCCAGATATCAGTATCTTAAAAGAAATTGAGAAAATCTTTATCAGCAAACAATATCTAACATATCAAAGTGAAACAAGAGATATTGAGGATAACAAAGAAAAATCGCAAATTATTGAAAAAATAAAACTAGATTTACAAAAAAAGTTAAGATCTCAAATAGATTTAATTATAAAAGATCTTCAAATATTACGTTTAAGCATTGATCCCCAAGTGCTAATGCGTTTAAAAAGTGATTATAATAAAATAACTAGTGCAAAAGATTGTGCTACTTCAGTTCTTTTAGATTTCCTAAAAGAAGAATATTCTGTTATGGAAGAATATCTTGGTAAAAGAACTCTTGCAAGTTACCAACAAGAAGCCCTTTTTACCATTAATGAAGAAGTATCACCATCAAAAAAAGCCAGTACCCACTGACTTTTTTTAATTTATTAATTATTCTTCTGGTTTAAAAATAATTTTTATTGCTTCATCTTGACCACTAGTTAATCTCTCGAAAGAATCTTGAGCTTTTTCTAACGGAACAATATCATCAATATATTTTTTAACATTAATAATCTTTTTATCAATTAAATCTAAGCATTTAACAAATTCTTCTTTAGTATAAGCAATAGCTCCTTGCATTGTAATTTCTCGCATAACACTAACTACCGTAGGAATTGTTATTGGTGTTAAACTAACTCCTACCAAAACAATTACTCCTCCTGGTTTTACTAGCATAATAGCCTCACTAACTGCTGGCCCATTTCCACAACATTCAATTACCTTATCAAAGCCACCATTACTCTTATTAGTAACTTTCTCGATAATACCTTCTTCTAAAGCATTAAAATACTCATTAACACAACCATATTTAAGAGCTTTTTCTCCTCTTTTAGGATTAGTTTCCATTAAAGCAATATAAGAAGCTCCATTTAATTTAGCAAATTCACTAGCCATTAAACCAATGATTCCTCCACCAATAATTAAAACCTTATCTCCAACTTTAATATTAGCTAAATTAATTGCGTGTAATGATACTGCTGAAGGTTCCACCATTGCCGCTTCTACTGAAGAAACTCCATCAGGTATTTTTACAACCATATCACTTCGGCAACTAGATCTAACAGCATAGCCTCCCGGATTACTTAAAGATAAACCAACTGCTTCATTCCAAGTATTTAAACAATATTGAACATTACCAGTAGTACAAGGCTCACACTCTCCACAAGGACTAATAGGTAATCCTGTCACGCGATCTCCAATCTTTAGATCATCTCTATCTCCCGGATCAATTACTGTTCCAGCAAATTCATGGCCCATAACTAATCCCTTAGGTTCACCAGACATATAATAATGAATATCAGAGCCACATATTCCACAAGCATCAACCTTAAAAATAACTTTCTTACCATCACTAATTGGTTCCTGAATTTCTGACACCTCTAATTTTTGTGCCTCTTTAATTTTAACGCATTTCATTTTTCTATCCTCCTAGTAGTTATTATAGCACACATCAACTATTTTTTACATCAGATGACAAAAAATTGACAAAAAAATAAATATGTGGTAGTATATTCCCAAGAAAACGTATGGAGTAGGGGGAACCAATATGGCTTATTACTTTATGACTCAATCTAAAAAAGGTGAATATACACCACTAGATATCAGTAGTTCAAAATACTTTTATCTAAAAAGGAGATATCAAAAAAAATATGCTTTTACACTATTAGAAATAGACTATTTTACCGCTCTTTTTAATAATGAAGAAGAATTAAGAAATCACTTAATCGAATCATCAATTTTACCATCATACGATGCTACCAAAAAACTTTCAATAAGAAATTTTTATAATGGTAAATACTCTAAAGTTTACTATGATTTTCTTTATCAAAAAGACTTTAAATACCTAGATAGACCAGAATGTCTTATAAAAGATATTCAAAGTAAAAAATATGATTATCTCTTTTTAAAAGAATTAGCTAACCATTATACTAATAATTATCAATGTAAAACTACCGCTGCCGAACTAAGATTATATGCCAATAGTTCTATTAAAGAGCATACCCATTCTAAGCATTTAGATAAACTAGATATGACTGGTGATGATATCTTAACTAGACTAATTAAACTCTTAATTTATGATTCAAAAGAATACTATGATAAAGAATCTTATAACTACATAACAAAATATGATACTACTAAAATTAACTATGCTAACTTTCATTCATTAATTGCTTTTTTTAACCATTATAATAGCAAATTAACTAATGAAGAAACCCCAGTAAAAGAAAAAACTGGACCCGTTAAGAAAAGAGTTCTTATGCCATCTAACCAAGTAGAACAACTTACCTTATTTTAAAAGAAAGACCTTAAGTGTCTTTCTTTATTTTTCTAACTTATTTAATATTTCCTTAAGTATTAACTCATTTTTATTCTCTCTTGGCATATATATTTTAACATCCTTAATTTTATCAGGTAAATATTGTTGTTTTACATAACTATTCTTATAATTATGTGGATATTTATATTCACTACTAGGATTCTTCAAATGACTAGGCACATTCCCCGTATCCATTGTATCAATTATTTGTATAGCCCTATCAATAGCCATAACTGCACTATTAGATTTAGGAGATAAAGCCATCTCAATTACTACCTCTGCCAAGGGAATCCTAGCCTCTGGTAGACCCAACATTAAAGCACTATCAATAGCCGCCATTACTTTAGGTCCCATCCCCGGATTCGCAAGGCCAATATCTTCATATACAATAACGGCCATTCTACGGCATATAGCCTCTAATTCATCACCCTCAATTAATCTAGCTAAATAATATACTGCTGCGTGCACATCACTTCCTCTAATAGACTTTTGAAAAGCACTAAGTAAATCATAGTATCCATCCTGATTCTTATCGTGAAACAAATTAGGCTTATTACAAATATTTACCAATTTATCTACCGTTATCTCATAATTATCTGAAGAATAATAAGCCACCTCTAACAAATTATAAGCATAGCGTAAATCATTCTTTGCCATATTAGCAATATAATCTTTAGCCTCATCACTAACCTTTAAACCAGGTAAAACATTCTTTTTAATAACCAAATCTATTGCCTTAGTTATATCTTCATACCTAAGTTCCTCTAATTGATATAATTGACATCTACTTCTAATAGCTGGATTAATACTATGATAAGGATTAGAAGTAGTCATCCCAATTAAAGTAATTAAACCACTCTCTAATACCGGTAATAATAAATCTTGTTTATCTTTATTTAATCTATGTATCTCATCCATAATCAAAACAAGACCATTATACATCTTTGCTTCATTAACTGCCGTATCAAAATCCTTCTTATTATTAACAACTGCATTAAGCATTCGATATCTAACTCCAAGTTCACTTACCAAAGAAAGAGCAATTGAAGTTTTTCCTATTCCTGGTTTACCATACAAAATCATTGAAAATAAACGTTTATTTTTAACTAAATTCGTAAGAACCTTCCCAGGACCTATCAAATTTTTTTGCCCAATAACTTCCTCTAATTTTGTTGGACGCATCTTAATAGCTAATAATTTCTCCATATCCTTCACCTACAATTACGTGTATTAATTATATCACGTCTTCCCAAATTAAGTAAATCAGTAGTAAAACATTTTACATAAAACTTAAAATAATTGCTAATTTTTCTAAGTTTTGCTATAATCTATATAGAAAGTAGGCCATAAAATGATTAATATAGATAAACTAACTACTACTAATAATAATCAATTAATCTTATCTAAATATCAAACATATCTAATTACTGTAAAATTTCTAAACAAAGACACTACTGTAAATTCTTACATCATAGATATTTATCACTATCTAAGTTACATAAAAAAAGATTATTATCAAACCACCAATGAAGATATCTATCACTATCTATCATATCTAGAAGAAAATAAGTATAGTATTTACTCAGTCGTTAGAAAAATTTCATCTATCAAATCATTTTATCACTACCTATCTTCTGAATCTATTTATAATCTAGTTCTAGATATTGAAAGGCCTAGATTCTATCGTAAATTACCGGAAGTTTTAACTTTAGAAGAAGTTGATAAACTCCTAGATATTAAATTAGATACCCCATATGATTACCGAAACAAAGCAATGCTAGAATTAATGTATGCTACCGGATTAAGAGTAAGTGAATTAATTAATTTAACTATTGAAAACATTGATTTTAACAAACAAATAGTTAAATGTAGTGGTAAAGGGCATAAAGAAAGAATTATCCCCATCGGCGCCATCGCTACTAAATATCTAAAAATATACTTAGATGAATATCGTCAAACTCTAATGAAAGGATATTTATGTGATAATTTATTTCTAAATAACCACGGGAAAAAACTTACTAGACAAGGATTCTTCAAAAACCTAAAAATTATCGCCGAAAAACAAGGATTAAAAAAAGAGATTCACCCCCATATGTTAAGACACTCCTTTGCTACTCACTTATTAAATAATGGTGCCGATTTAAGAAGTATCCAATTAATGCTAGGACACGAAAATATCTCCACTACTGGTATCTATACGAATGTCTCTACAGAAAAGATTAAAGATAATTATGATCTATATTATCCATCAGGATAAAAGAAAGGAATATTATGAAATTAATAAAAGAAATATTTAGAGAATATGATATAAGAGGAATATATAAAAAAGAATTAGATGAAGAAACTGCCTATTTAATAGGTAAAGCCTATGGTACTAAACTTCTTAGTTATGGAAAAAATAAATCTGTTGTAGCTTATGACAACAGATTATCATCTCCATCTTTAGAAGAACACTTAGTTAAAGGATTAACAGATACTGGTGTAAATGTTATAAGACTAGGTTTAGCAACTACCCCAATGTGTTATTTTGCTGCTAATTACTATGGAACCAATGCCAGTATGATGATTACTGCATCCCACAATCCCAAAGAATATAATGGCTTTAAATTCTCATATAACGGTATTAATAACGCCTATGGTAAAGAAGTAAAAGAAATATATGATATCATCACCAGCCAAAGCTTTGCAACCGGTAAAGGAACTATCGAGAATAAGGATATAACCAAACCATATATCCATCTCATAACTGATAAATTGTCACTAGGACCACGCCACATCAAAGTAGTCTACGATTGTGGCAATGGAACAACTAGCATTATTGCCGACAAAGTCTTTGCTAACCTAAACATTGAATCTATCCCATTATTTAATATATCTGACGGTTCTTTTCCAAATCATCACCCAGATCCGTGTATTTATGAAAACCTAACTAAATTAAAAGAAAAAGTTTTAGAAACCAAAGCCGATCTAGGAATTGGTTATGATGGCGATGGCGATAGAGTAGGGTTTATCGACAATCAAGGAAATATGATTGAAACAGATAAATTTATGATCATAATGTGGCGTTACTTATACAATAAAGTAGAAAATAAACAATGCCTATATGATGTAAAGTGTACTAAAGCTCTTGAAGATGAATTAATAAAACTAAAAGTATCCCCATATGAATATCGTACCGGTAACTCATACACAAGAGCAAAAACCAACGAATTAGACTGCCCATTAGGAGGAGAACTATCCGGACACGTTTACTTTAGAGATAAATTTCCCGGCTATGATGATGGCATATATGCTGGTATGCGTCTAATCGAATTATTAAGCCATACTGATAAACCACTAAGTTCTCTTTTAGATGGCATTACCAAATATTATTCAACCCCCGAAATAAAAATTTCCACTGAAGACAATAAAAAATTTCATATAATTGAAAAAGTAAAAGAATACTGTCAAAGTAAAGGCTATAATACTTTAACAATAGATGGTGCCAAAGCAAAATTTAAAGACGGTTTTGCTCTAGTAAGAGCCTCTAATACCGGGCCAAATATTACTATGCGCTTCGAAGCTACTACTGAATCAAGATTAACTGAAATTCAAAAAGAATTTACTGATCTCTTAAATAAATATCTTTAAATAAACATATAAATATGTTATAATATCATCCATAATTTATTAAGAAAGAAGAGACCACTATGATTTATTACTTTAAAAAAGAATTCTCCAGTATCATTAAATATACTGCCTCAATTAATTACCAAGAATTATCTAAATTAAAAGATGAAATTATAACTAAATGTAGTCTTATTAAACCAATCGTTATTCCTAAAACATCCACCCTTCCTAAAGAAGGTCCTTATATTAGGAGTCTCTCTTGGTATAAAGTAGATAATAAGGAAGAATATTCTTATGTAACATACAACCAGTATCTCCCTCCTAAATTAGTTACCCATCTAGAAAATTTATTAACTACTAAAGAATATTACTGTCAAACTAAAAATTATCCTCTAAAAGATATTCTAAACTATGAATCACTAGAAGATATCTTTTCATCCCCAAAAGATCTAATAAAAAATACTTATAAAGATAAAATAACTGAAAATAAATATCTTGAATTATTAACTCTAAATAATAACCAAGAACCACTATCTATCTACTACCAAAAAGTATTATCTTTAATAAAATTAACTCCAATAGATAAAATATCTGAAGAAGAATTATTAAAATTAGCATCTTTTCTAGACCGTTATGAAGTAACTGAAACAATAAATAATATTATTAATCAAGAATATTCTCCTAAAACAAAAACAAGAAAAAAATAACCCTGTCTAAATATGTAAAGTTAGACCAAATTACTTGAATTATTTTTTAGTTATGATATAATTAAAATACCTGAAGGATACGACAACTATATTTAAAACCGACAAAGATATATTTAGGGAATCTAACGTATTGTATGTGTTGAATGCTTAATCCTATTAAGAATCCTAATTACTATACCGTGATTACCCACCTGTGTGATTGCGCGCGGGTTTTATCTCCTTAGTATCGGTTCTTTGGGTAAATAATAATAACAAAGAGATAATGCAAATTATCTCTTTAATTATATGGAGGTAAAAATGTTTGAACGTGTTATTTCTCTAGTCGGGGAAGATAATTATAATAAAATAAAATCTACTACTGTTTTAATTGTTGGCCTAGGTGGAGTAGGGGGGTATGCTCTAGAATCATTAGTAAGAAGTGGCCTTGGTACTCTCATACTCATAGATTATGATATAATAGATAAAACCAATCTAAATAGACAAATAATAACTACCCAAGAGAATATTGGTACCCCAAAAGTATCTTCCGCCGAAGCAAGAGTAAAATCTATTAATCCTCATTGCAAAGTAATAACTGAAAGAATCTTTTTAGATAAAGACACCATCAATCTTTTAGATAAATATCATCTAGACTATATCATCGATGCCTGTGACTCTGTCCAAGCCAAAAAACTACTAATAGATTATGCTCTTTCCAGAAACATCAAACTAATTTCCAGTATGGGAACAGCTAACAAGCTAGATCCTAGTAAACTAGCAATTACCGATATCAGAAAAACTTCTTATGACCCATTAGCTAAAATAATTAGAAAATATGTCCAAGAACTAAAGACCAATAAAAAGATAATGGTTGTCTCATCAACTGAACAACCACAAAAAACAGGTTGCCTTGCAAGTATGGTTTTTGTTCCTGCAACAGCAGGTCTTCTCTTAGCTAACTATATTATTAAAGATATTCTAAATAATTAATAAAAAAAATCAAGTCATCCTTGATTTTTTATTTACTTTCCATTTTGTTAACTTTTAATGATAGTCTTGATTTTTCTCTATCAACTTTATTTTTATGTACAAGTCCTTTAGATTTTGCGTTGTCTAAACTCTTGATAGCAAGCTTTAAACTCTTTTCAGCAGCCTCTTTATTACCAGCTAAAATTGCCTTATCAGTATTCTTAATTGCATTTTTAACCGTAGACTTTAATTGTTCATTATTTTTAGTTGTCTTAGCTATTTGTTTAATTTTTTTCTTAGCATTCTTAACATTTGCCATTAAAATTCATCTCCTTCCGATACACATTTACCATTTTATCAAAAAAATATTAAAAAAGCAAATAAAATCAATGTTTTTTGTAAAAAATATTGATAGGTGATACGATGCATAAAATAGATTTGTCTAAGTTTAACATAAGAACAGATTTAATTATTGAAAATAATGCTATTCCCCATAATACCAAAAGAATAGATAATATAACAATTACCACCACTAAAAAAGATGGCAATTATATTACTTTATCATTCGAAGATATTACAGATTTTGAATCACGTGAAATAGTTGGTAAACATCTTGAAGAAATACTAAAAGATCTTCTTACTATAAACGAAATAAAAGATTCAGCTTCCTGTTTAATAATTGGTTTGGGTAATCGTTTATCAACTCCTGATAGTCTAGGCCCCAAAACAATTGATAACGTCCTAGTAACAGCCCATCTATTTACATTAGGTGAAGTTAAAGAAGGCATTCGTCCAGTATCTTGTTTTACCCCTAATGTTATGGCTAATACCGGCATCGAATCATCCATTATTATAAAATCTTTAATCAAATCTATTAAACCAGATTTTATCATTGCTATCGATGCCTTAGCCAGTAAATCAATAGATCGCATTAATAAAACAATACAATTAACTGATACCGGTATTCACCCCGGTTCTGGAGTAGGGAACAATCGCTTAGAAATAAGCAAAAAAACTATGGGCATTCCCGTTATTGCAATTGGCATCCCAACAGTCACCACCTCTGTAACTATTGTCCTAGATACAATTAAATACTTATATAAACATATCTCATATATAAAAGAACACGACAGTACCTTTAAACTATCATTTCGGAAGAAAAATTACAAAGATAAATTAACCAACCAAGAATTATCTCCAAATGATAAAGAAGCTTTATTAGGATTATTTGGATCATTACCAGATAATGAACAAAAACATCTAATTGATGAAGTTCTAACCAATACAGAATTGAATCTAATTGTAACTCCCACTGAAATAGACTTTATAATAGATAAACTAAGTAATATTTTATCATCATCTATAAATAATGCTCTTCATCGACAAATAAATCACTACTAAATGTATATAATTAAATATAGGTGATTATATGGCTCATATGAAATTAAAGAAAGTACCCAAGAAAAAGAAATTTAAATATTTTATCTTAATAATCCTCTTATATTTAACATTTTCCTATACTTTTTATTATTCTTTCAAAAATAACAGTCATCTAGCAAACCAAGAGTTTATCAACTTCCTTTTAAACGGAGGAAACATCTCTTTTCAAAACGAATATAAACTTCCAAAACTAATTAATAAAACTATCAATTTCTTCTTAAAAATAGATTTTAAAAATCCCGAAACTATCTTCAATGAAAGTATTTTAGGATATCAAGATAACGAAGAAGATGATACCTATTCCAATTTAGAAAAATTAAAAAAAATAAGTTATTATATAGAAGATCCTAACAAAGTGGATGTTAAAAATCCGCAAGTATATATATATAACTCTCATCAATTAGAAAACTACAATAATGCCAATCTTTCAGTATATGGAATTACCCCAAACGTCTTAATGGCTAGTTATCTATTAAAAGAAAAACTAATTGACGTAGGCATTTCTACTATTGTTGAAGATACCAATCTCACAGAATTCTTAGAATTAAATAACTGGTCTCACGCTAATTCCTATCGTGCCAGTAGAATCTTTATGTTAGATAAAAAGAATACCTATTCCAGTTTAAAATACTATATTGATATTCATCGCGACTCTGTAAGTAAAAATATCTCCACCACAAAAATTAATAATAAACTTTATGCTCGTATTCTCTTCGTCGTAGGAAAAGAACATAATAATTGGGAAAAAAATCTTGAAGTAGTCACTGAAATAAATAAAATTGCTGAATCATCCTACCCGGGATTAAGTAGAGGTATTTATAAAAAAGAAGGTCCAAATGTAAATGGTATCTATAATCAAGATATATCACCTAATACCATCTTAATAGAGTTAGGAGGAGTAGATAATACTATTGATGAAGTTATGTGTACTATAAACGCTTTAACTGATATATTATCTACGTATATAAATGAAAAAAAATAATCCCATAAAACTAATTTTTATCCTAATCATTATTGTCTTCATCTCAGCATATTATATCTCTAATTCTGGTTACTATGAGTATGAACTCCAACAAAGAACTATTATTACTAATGAAAAAATTAAAGAATTTGAAGAAGATGTCAAAAGCGGTAATGACATAGATATAAAAAAATATCTAGATAACGAAAAAAAAGATTATACGAATAAAATAACCAACGCAATGTATAATCTTAGTGAAAAAGGTAACAAATTTACTCGTAAATGTATAACCTATATATTTAAGAAATTAAGCTATTTAGTAGAAGACTAATAATCATAAAACAAAATCCAATTCCAAAAAATAGCTTAGCTTCTTTTTTATTATAATTACATCCCGTAGGTATAAGTTTCCCGATCGATATCTGAATCATTATTCCTGCAATAAAACTAAATAATATTCCTAATATCATATCATTAATAAATTTATCTAAAAATAGCCACGTAATAACTGCTCCTAATAATTCTGATATAGCTGATATAAAAGTATATAATATTGCCTTAAATTTACTACCTGTAGAATAATATATAGGAATAGCTATACTAATTCCCTCTGGAATATTGTGTAAAGTAATTGCTACACATATAGATATACCTAACATAATATTTCTATTACTTACAATAAAAGTAACAATTCCCTCTGGTTGTATTTACTATGCATCACGGTTATTATAAATAATATTCAACTCTTTAAAGTTGAAATAAATATCAATGTTTCCATCTTCGTGTATAGCAATATTTTTAATTAATTTAAGAATTAAGTCACGAGATGGATATTTATTCTTATAATTACTAATTTCTTGCCTTATTTTATCAAAATTATCTTTATCATTATTTAATTTATTTATATAATCATTAATCTCATCTAGTTTATTGCTTGTAATATTGATTTCATTATTTAATTTATCTTGAATTCGATTATACATTTCTTCACTTATTTTTCCTTGCAATTTATCAATATACATGTTGTCTAAAGTCATATTAAGTTTATTTAGTTCATATTCTAATTTTTCTTTTGATTTAAAATAATTATTTATACTTGACTTATCTTGATATTTCTTTAGAACTTTGTTTTCTAATTTTTCATCTAACACTTGACAAACAACATTTTTAATAATATTAATTATCCCAACCTCTAATGTATCATAATCAAAGCCATGAGCACTGCACAATCTATATTCTTTACTATATTTGCGATAATAATTACATACTGTTGTACTTTTACCATTAGATCGTCTTGCCCTAATCCCTATATTATGACCACAATCAGCACAAGTAAGTAAGCCATCAAGTAAAAATATTTCTTTTTTATCATTTCTTTGGCGTTGCTTTGGTAATAATTTTTGTGTTTTATCAAATTCTTCTTTAGATATAATTGGATCATGAGTACTAGGAACAATTATCCATTTATCTTTAGTATTACAAATTATTTTACGATATTTATAACTTAATCTTTGACGCCTATTTTGAATCATATCACCCATATATAGTCTATTTTGAAGTATTTTTTTAATAGTTGTATTGCACCAATAACCGTAGATATTGCCACCATTACCTTTTCGCATCAATTTTCTATTTCTAGTAATTGAAAAAGTAGGAATATTTTCTTTATTTAATACATCTCTGATTTGATTGATTCTAATACCATTTAAAAACATGGCAAATATTCTTTTAACAATTGGTGCTTCAATTTCATCTATGGCTAAATGATTCTTATCGTTTGGATCAATTTTATATCCAAAAGGTGGGCATCCACCAACCCACTTACCTTCTTTCTGCATAGTATGAAGTGCTGTTCTAATTTTCTTAGATAAATCTTTTGCATACATATCATTTAAGATAGCTTTAAAAGGTGCAATATCATTATTAGAGTTATCTAAAAATGTATCAATATTATCAGTTAAAGCAATATATCTAACATTATGTTCTGGAAACCATTTCTCAACATATTCACCAGTACCGATATAATCTCTTGATAATCTAGATAAGTCCTTAGTAATTACCATATTTATTTTGCCTGATTCAATATCTTTAAGTAATCTTTGAAAATTAGGTCTATTAAAATTAGTACCAGTATAACCATCATCAATATAAATATCTATAAGATTAAATCCTTTTTCTTTAACATAATTAGTAAGTAATATCTTTTGATTCTCGACACTTTCACTCTCACCAAGTCGTTCATCTTCTTTAGATAGTCTTATATAAATTGCAACATAAAATTCTTTTATTATATTTCCTATATTATTATACACATTGCCTCCTTAATAGAAATATAATATTGGTTAAAATAATGATAACGCATAATCATTGATTTGTAAGCCTCAAATTATTTAAATAATTAGTAATATAATTAATTAATAAAGTATTTAATTCATCACCATTATTATCATAATATAAATTAAATTTTAATTCTTTCAATCTATCAACCCCCTTTTATTATTAGAAGACTATCTAATTAAATTTATGATAAAAAAAATTTATTATTAAATAAAAAAATAAATGATAATGTTGCTATAAATTTAATAAAACCATTATCTAAAAAATCATTAAAATTTATAAAATCTACGGCCATAACTTTGGCCATTTTTATAACATAAATATAAATAAATTACAATCAATTTAATAACAAAATAAAAGCAGGATAAATCCTGTTTACAAACAACTCACCAGTGGTGAGTTTTCCCTTATCTCATAAGGGTTTATTAAAAATACAAGAGTTTACATTTTAAAATATTGTTATATAACTGTTAACTTTTATTTCTTATAAAATAAGGGCTGTATAACAAACGTACACACTTATTAGATAGTAAAAAATGCTATTTATGGCCTAACTTACGGCCATAAAATTATAATATTGGGGAATTGGTTAAATATAAAAAAAGTACTAATCTTGTTATAAAATTAATATCCTTAATAGACATATTTGCATCTAATATTAAAATTATGTTTAAAAAAGTAATAATGACATATAATATTAATGCAAATGTAATTTTGCAAGTTTTATGCTAAGTATTGACTTTTTGCATAAAATATAGTATATTATTATTGCATTTGAAGAAGTGCAATGATAAGAAAATGTTCTCGCTCCCGGATGGTGCGAGTAATAAATTATTCCGGGCGACAATGTTTCTCGCTCTCGGGTGGTGCGAGTAATAAATTATCCCGAACGAAAATGTTTTGAAAACTCTGTTAATATAATAGAGTTTTCTTTTTATATATGGTATACTATTTATCGGAGTTGATAGTCTATGAAAATTAAAACAGGTTATTTATATCATATAAAAGATAAATATTTTGATGTTGTAAATGATGATAATTTAATGACAAATCATGAACGTGGAAAAAAGCGTCCAACATATTTCACTATTAAAGATAAAGATATATTATGGTTTATTCCATTAAGTAGTAAAGTTGATAAATATAGAAAAATTTTAGATAATAAAATGAAAAAATATGGTCGCTGTGATACTATACTTATTAGAGAAATCTTAGGTAAAGATTCAGTGGTCTTATTACAAAATGCTTTTCCTACTTTAGAAAAATATATCGATCATGAACATTTACTTGACAATGGTAAACCTGCTAAGGTTGTTGAAACATTAAAAGATGAGATACTACAAAATTTTAAATATTTATTAAAATTAAAATCTAAAGGTGTAAATTTGTTTTTTACCGATATTGATAAAATTAAAAAGCAAATGCTTGAAGAATTAAAATAGAACCTATATTTAGAGAAAAAAATACCAAAATAATAATATATATTATCTTGGGATTTTTATTTTTAACCAATATTATATTTTTTATGATACATAACTTATGCAATCTTCCGGAATATTGTGCAGTATAATTGCTATCATTGATAAAATACCAGTCTTATATAAACTATTTCCCTCACTAAATTTATCAATTGTCTTATCCATAAAAGAAGAAATAACCATTCCTAATATAAGAGTAACAAAAGACAGTAAAATAACTACTATTCCCTTAAAATTACCCCTCAAATAATTAATAGATTCTGGTATTAAATCCATAATAGATATACATATCATAACACCTGAAGCAAAAGAAAGACCTGCACCTATCAACTTATTACTATCTTTAATTTTAACAAAAATTGGTAGTGTTCCAAGTAAAGTAGATAAACCAGCTAAACTAGTTAAAATAAATGGATATAACAAAATAATCACCCAATTAATTTTATGAATTAATTTATATTTTATTATCTAAAAAAGAATAATAATAAAAAGAAAAAATTAGTTTTTGTAGTAATACTTTTATAAGAAGATTCTCAAAAAAGAACAAAATAATTCTTATAAAAAACAAATAAACTACCAAAATAATAATATAGATTATCTTAGTAGTTTCTATTTTTAATTTTGTAAAAAATAGAATAATAGTAAAAGTAAAAATTAAAAAAATAAATAAAAATTTAAATAACCATATTATTAAAGTGCACCAATTTTTACATCTTATAACTTTTAATTAATTAACCACAATAGTAATGTAGTCTTAAGGAGTGATAGACTATGAAGAAATTTACTTTCTCATTACTTCTTCTATACTTATTTATTCCCTTATCCGTCTTTGCATATTCTGATTATATTATTGCCTCCGGAGAAAGTATTGGCATTGAATTAAAAGCCGATCACGTTCTAATCGTAGGTTCATATGATATTGGCACTCATAACATTTTAAAAGATACAGATTTAAAAATAGGTGATAAAATAACCAAAATAAATAATCAATCCGTCTCAAGTGTTTTAGATGTTAGCAAAATAATTAATGAGATAAACAAAGATAATGTTACTATAACCTATATAAGAAATGACAAAGAATATCAAGCAAACATTAAACTATATAAAGAAGATGATGAATACCGAACAGGATTATATATAAAAGACACTATAAGAGGAGTAGCTACACTTACTTATATTGATAAAGAGAATAAAACTTTCGGTGCCCTAGGCCACGAAATAATTGAAAAAACTACTAAAACTAAATTTAGTACTAAAAATGGTACTATCTTTAAATCAACCATCACTGGAATTACTAAAAGTAAAGATGGTTCACCTGGTGAAAAAAATGCCAGAAGTGACTCATCTAATGTCTTTGGTGAAGTAAAAGAAAATACCCAAAGTGGAATATTTGGTACATACACAAAAGAAATCCCTACTGCCAAATTATATAAAGTTGTCACCTCCAACGAAATAAAATTAGGTAGTGCCAAAATTCTAACTACAATTAGTGGAAGCAAAGTAGAAGAATTTGATATTAACATCCTAAAAATTAATGACAATTCTAAAACAAAAAACATTTTATTTGAAATCACCGACAAAACTTTACTTGAAAAAACTGGTGGAATAGTTCAAGGTATGAGTGGTAGTCCAATTATTCAAAATGATAATATAATTGGTGCCGTAAACTACGTTCTAGTAGACAAGACAAATAAAGGATATGGAATATTTATTACCAATATGTTAGAAGAAGCCGAAAACTAGGAAAAAATTCCTAGTTTTTCCATATATTAAATTTACAAATGTCGCTAATTTTCTTATTTAGCCTTGACTAGTTTTAACTAAATGTTTATAATTATATTTAGGTAGAGTGATTATATATGAAAAGACTATTAACAATAATTTTTGCTATTATAATTATAACAATCAATTCTAATAATGTTTTAGCCTTAACAGTAAATGAAGAAAATATCAGTATGAATATTAGTCAGGAAAAAAGAGTTGAATTATATGCTAACGTTGAAGAAAATATAACTGCCGTTGAATTTGACTTATATTTTACTACATATGATATTCCCGCTAATTTTAAATCTAACAGTGGAATAACTGATACTAATCCAAATGGACCTCATCACAAATTAACTCTTAGTACTAGTGCTAAAGGGCAAGTATTATTAGGTCAAGTTGTTATCAGTACAAGAAGTAACCCCAAAGATAAATCCGGAACAATTAATCTTCAAAATGCCACTGCTATTACCGAATCAGGAAAAACCATAAGACTAAACAGTAAAAATATAGAAATAAGTATTGTCACAAAGCAAGAAACTAAGGAAGACACCAAAGATGATAATAAAGATAAAAACTATAATCTCCTAAAATCCATCGATTCTAAAATAGTAAAAATAAACTTAGAAAATAACGTCTATGAGTATAAAGTAGTTATTAAAAATGATATTCAAGAATTAGATCTAAAGCCTATTGCTATAAAAGATAATTACAAAATAGAAGTATCTAATCAAAAAATATCAGAATTAACTGATAATAAAATAACCATAAAAGTAACTGACGATGAAAAACATACCCAAGAATATACTATAAAAGTAGAAGTTTTAAAAGAAGTTGAACACGTAAAAATAGATGATGATGTTTTTAAAGAAAAAAATAATTATCAAGGGACTTGGTTAATATTAATAATAATTTTAACATTTTTCCTAGTATTAGGATTGTTACTATTAAAGAAAGGAAAGTAAAGGTTGAATTGCAATGGCTAAATTAAAAAATTTTTTAAATAAAAAAAGAATAAGAATAATAATGTTTATAATACTAGATGTTTTAGCATTAACACTATGTTCTTTTTTAGCGTTAGCACTTAGATTGGATTTTCACTTAGAACAAAATTATATTAACAATATATATAAATATCTATTTACAGATTCATTAATCCTAATTTGCATTTTCTCTATATTTAGATTATATAAAAGTATGTGGTCATATGCTTCAATTAATGAAACAATTAATATTATTATTTCCTGTAGTATCTATGAAATAATATCATTTCTATATAAACAAATATTAGAAGTTAACTTACCAAGAAGTTTCTATATAATTGAACTATTCCTACTATATATTTTTATCGGAGCAATTAGATATTCATACCGTATTGCTAGAGTAATAAAAGATTATTACCACGAAAAAAGTGGTTTAACTAACACAATGATTATCGGTGCTGGCGAAGCCGGAAGAATGCTTATCACTGAAATATATAATAATAAAGTAAATTTTAACAATAAAATTTGTTGTATTATCGATGACGACAAAAATAAAATTGGTAGCTATATCAAAAATATTCCTGTTGTTGGCAATCGAGAATATATTGAAAAAGCCGTTGAAAATTATAACATTGAAGAAATAATTATTGCAATGCCCTCCATCGGAAGAGAAAATTTAAACATTATAATTGATGAATGCCAAAAAACAAATTGTACCATTAAAACCCTTCCTGGATTAAATGAATTAGTAGGTAAGCCTACGATGAAGAAAGTAAGACCATTGTCTTATGAAGACTTCTTAGGAAGAAAAGAAATTGTCGTAGACTTAAAAGAAATTTCAAAAAGCCTTTGCAACAAAGTAATTCTAGTAACTGGTGGTGGTGGATCCATCGGCAGTGAATTATGTCGTCAAATTGCCAAATGTCAACCAGAAGAATTAATTATATTTGATATATATGAAAATAATGCCTATGACATCGAACAAGAGTTATTAAGAAATTATCCCAAGTTAAATCTTAAAACAATTATCGGTTCTGTTAGGGATTATGCCAGAGTAGAAAGTGTTTTTAAAGAATACCATCCAGAATATGTTTTTCACGCTGCCGCTCATAAACACGTTCCCTTAATGGAAGCCAGTCCCAACGAAGCCATAAAAAATAATTGCCTAGGAACATTAAATGTTGTTAAATTAGCAGATATCTATAAAGTCAAAAAATTTGTTTTAATTTCATCAGATAAAGCCGTAAGACCAACTAATGTTATGGGAGCTACTAAAAGAATTTGCGAAATGATTATTCAAACCTATAACAAAAAATCAAAAACCGACTATGTTGCTGTAAGATTTGGTAACGTCCTAGGGTCAAATGGAAGCGTCATCCCACTATTTTTAAAGCAAATCGAAGAAGGCGGACCAGTAACTGTAACTCACAAAGATATTACCAGATTCTTTATGACAATTCCTGAAGCAGTATCACTAATCCTTCAAGCCTTTGTATATGCTGAAGGTGGAGAAATCTTCGTCTTAGATATGGGAAAACCCATAAAAATATATGACTTAGCAAAAAAAATAATTCGTTTTAAAGGCTATGAACCATTTACCGAAATGCCTATCAAAATAACAGGCTTAAGACCAGGCGAAAAATTATATGAAGAATTACTTATGGATGAAGAAGGACTAAAAGAAACTCCTAATAAACTAATCCATATTGGTAAACCAATTGAAATGAATGAAAAGAAATTCTTAAATGATTTAGAAAAATTAATTGAATATTCATACAAAAATAATAAAGATATAAAAGAAAGAATTGCTAAAATAGTAGAAACTTATAAAATAGATAGAAGAGAGAAGGAATAAAATGAAGAAGCAAAAAAATATACCTTTTTCCCCACCGGATATTACTGACAAAGAAATTAATGAAGTAGTAGATACACTAAAATCAGGTTGGATTACAACAGGCCCTAAAACTAAAGAATTCGAAAAAAGAATTGCCAAATTTTGTCACACCGATAAAGCAGTTTGTTTAAATTCTCAAACCGCTTGTCAGGAAATGACTCTAAGACTATTAGGAATTGGACCTGGCGATGAAGTAATTACATCAGCATATACTTATACTGCTAGTGCCAGTGTCATAAATCACATCGGAGCAAAAATTGTTTTAGTAGACACTCAAAAAGACTCCTATGAAATGGATTATAACAAATTAGAAGATGCCATCACCGAAAAAACCAAAGCTATAATCCCTGTAGATATTGCTGGAGTAATGTGTGACTACGATAAAATATTTACAATTATTGAAAAAAAGAAAGCTCTATTTACTCCTAATAATGATATTCAAAAATTATATGGAAGAATCATAGTATGTGCAGATGCCGCTCACTCATTTGGAGCCACATACAAAGGACAACCCTCAGGAAGTGTTGCTGACTTTACAAGTTTTTCTTTTCACGCTGTTAAAAACCTAACTACTGCAGAAGGCGGAGCAGTCACCTGGAAAAATATCAAAGGCTTAGACAACGAATGGTTATACAAACAGTTTATGCTAATATCCCTACATGGTCAATCAAAAGACGCTTTAGCAAAGACAAAATTAGGAGCTTGGGAATATGACATTATCTCTCCTGCTTATAAATGTAATATGACCGATATAATGGCTGCAATAGGATTAGCCCAATTGAAAAGATACCCCTCACTCTTAAAAAAAAGAAAAAAATTTATTGAATTATATGAGTCATTGCTTAATAAAGAAAAAATAGAAATAATTAAGCATTATAAACCAAATAGCAATTCAAGTGGACATCTACTATTAACCAGAGTAAAGGGAATCACTGAACAAGAAAGAAATGAAATAATTATTAAATTAGCCGAACACGGCATTTCATCAAATGTTCATTACAAACCTTTACCAATGCATACAGCATATAAAAACCTAGGATTCAATATTGCTGACTATCCTAACGCTCACAACCTGTATAAAAATGAGATTACTCTACCATTACACACCCTACTAACTACAAAAAGTATTAAATATATATGTGCAATATATAATGAAATAATCGGTAAAAAGTAAATGTATAAATTATTTTTAAAAAGAATACTTGATCTACTATTATCAATTATCCTAATTCCAATTATTGTAGTTATAGGAATACCCGTAGCACTATTAATTTTTTTTGATGATAAAGGACCAATTTTTTATAATGGAGAAAGATTAGGGAAAAATGGTAAAATATTTAAAATGTATAAATTTAGAACTATGAAAGTTAATTCAAAAGACATAAGAAATAAAGATGGTTCTACATTTAATGGTGAAAATGATCCTCGATTAACAAAAATTGGTAAAATATTAAGAAAAACAAGTATTGATGAACTACCGCAGATAATTAATGTCATAAAAGGCGATATGAGTCTAGTTGGACCTAGACCAGACTTACCAGAACACATTAATTTATACACCAAGAAAGAAAGAAAGAAACTATTAGTATCGCCTGGAATAACTGGCTATAACCAAGCATATTTTAGAAATTCAATTACTTGGAAAAAAAGATTAAAAAATGATGTATATTATGTTGAAAATCTAAGTTTTATACTAGATTTGAAGATACTATATAATACAATTAAAATGGTCATAAGAAAAGATGGTGTTTATATTGAAAAAAAATGAATTTTATGAACTAAAGTGGGATAGTAATTATTTCAATATTCCATCATATAGAATAAACTTATATGCTAAGTTAAAAAACATAAATGAGATATTAGATAAAACTAAAAAATATAAGTTTATTACAATATATAATTACAACAACAATGATATAAATAATTATCTTTTAAGAATGCTATCAAATTGTTTCTTAGCAGATGTTAATGTTTGCTTTGAAAGAAAAATAGAGAATAAAGAAAATAAGACAGTAGATAAAAAAGTTAAAATAGTGAATAATTATGAAGAAAATGAAAAAATATTAAATATTGCAAAAAACTCATTTAAATACTCTAGATTTTTAAATGATAAGTATTTAGAAAATACAAAATCAAAGAATATTTATTGGAATTGGGTCAAAAATTCATTTAACAACAAAAATAAATATTTTTGTTTATATCAAGATAAAGGCTTTTTATTATTTAATATAAAAGATAGTATAGCAACAATTGAGTTAATTGCCGTAGACAGTGAAGAAAGTGGAAAAGGTGTCGGTAGTAAACTTATTGATGGACTAAGTTCATTTTGCACAACAAATAACATCCAAAAAATTATAGTTGGTACTCAGCTAAATAACCTTGTTGCACAAAAGTTTTATCTAAAGAATGGATTTAATGTAGTACAGTACAATTCAATATATCATTATTGGAATAGGTGACATAAAATGAAAATATTATATTTAACAATAAATTTTCCATTAGAAAAAGATGGCAACAACATATATACCGATTTAGCAGAAGAATTATCACTTGACAACGCCGTTGATGTCATAGTAACAAACGGAAATGTTCAAAAAACAAATTGTAGTATCGAAAGAAAAATGAGAGTTATTAGAGTAAAAACAGGAAAGATATTTAATGTAAATGTAATTAAAAAAGCAATTTCTTATTTGATATTACCATATCACATTATAAAAAGTGTAAATAAATATTTAAAAAAAGAAAAATATGATCTAATAATTTATACTGCACCACCAGTGACTATTGTAAGTGTCATAAAAATATTAAAAAGAAATTATAAATGTAAAACACTTTTAATGCAAAAAGATATATTTCCAGATAATGCCGTAGATATAAATATAATAAAGAAAAAATCCTTACCATATTATATATTCAGACAAAAAGAAAAAAAACTATATGCTGTATCAGACTATATTGGATGTATGTCAAAAGGAAATATTGATTATATAATATCACATAATCCAAAATTAAAAAACAATAAACTATTTTTACTGCCAAATGCAATAAGAATTAAAGATGTTGAAAAAGGAACATATAATATTAGAAAAAAATATAATATACCTAAAAATAGCGTTCTTGCACTCTATGGAGGTAATTTTGGAAAGCCACAAGGAGTAGACTTTATAAAGAAAGTAATACATAATTATAAAAACAGAAAAGATATTTATTTTATTTTTGCTGGTAAAGGAACCGAAAAAAATCAATTTTATAATTATATTAATGAAAATGATTTTAATAATGTAATAGCATTAGATTACTTGACAACTACTGAGTATTCAAAACTATTAAATGACGTAGATATTGGTCTTATATTTCTTGATTCAAGATTTACAATTCCAAATATACCATCAAGAATGCTATCATATTTAGAGTATAGTATACCGATAATGGCAGCTACTGATAAGAATACAGATTTAAAAGAAATACTAACAGATAATAATTGTGGTTTTTGGTGTGAGTCTTCAAGCATTAAGAATTTTGATATTAAATTTAATCAATTAATTGCAAACAAGAGTTTACGTAAAAAAATGGGTGAGAATGGTAGAAAATTACTAATCACTGAATATGATGCAAAACTAGTAGCAAAAACAATTAATAACATATTAAAATGATTAAAGGAGTCTAACTATGAATGTATTAATTATTTTGTCAGATAATGTATATCTTACACCGTATCTTTCTTATTATACAAACTTACTTGAACAAAATTCAATAGACTATGATGTAATGTATTGGGACAAAAATAAAAATGAATTTATTTCAAACGATAAATATTACAGATTTTCAATAAATAAAAGTGGATATATTAACAAATTAATCGGATATATCAAATATAAACACATGATTTTAAGACAAATAAGTAAAAAATCATATGACCTAATTATTCCCCTTCATCCACAGACATCATTTATAATTTATAAAAAGTTAATAAAAAAATACCATAAAAAATATATATTTGACATAAGAGATTATAGTTATGAAAAATATTGTTTATACAGAAAAATTCAAAAAAAACTAATTAACAATTCTTTATTAAATGTTATATCATCACCAGGGTACAAAAAGTTTTTGCCTCAAGGGAATTATTATATTTGTCATAACGTACCAAATGAAAAAAATATTAATGTATACCAAACAAGCAGAAGAGATACAAATAAAAAAATACAAATAAGCTATATTGGACTGATTAGATTTATGGAGCAAAACATTAAAATTATAAATTTTTTTAAAAACGACCCAAGATTTCAATTAAATTTTGTTGGAACAAACTCAAAAAAAATAGAAGAATACTGCAAAAAAAATAATATTAAAAATGTAACATTAATTGATACATTTCCAAAAAATAAAACTTTAGAATATTATAAACAAGCGGATATAATTATGAATTTATATGGCAATAATACCCCATTATTAAATTATGCACTATCAAATAAACTGTATTATAGTGCTTGCCTATATAAACCAATTTTAGTCTGTCCGAAGACTTATATGTCAGAAATAGTAAGCAAATATAATTTAGGATATGAACTTCATATGAAAGAAAAAAAAGAATTAGATGATTTATATAAGTATTATAATGAAATTAATATTAATTCATTTAAAAGTAATAGTCGAAAATTTATGAATAAAGTGTACCAAGCAAACAATAAATTAACAAAAAAAATAACAAATGAATTAATAAGATTAAAAAAGGAGTGTAAAAATGATTAAAGTTTTGCATCTATATACGTCTCTTGATTGCGGTGGAGTAGAGAGCTTTTTGTATAACTATTATTCGAAGATGAATCAAAAAGAAATAAAATTTGATTTTATAGTGCCTGGAAGCAAAGTAGGCTACTTAGAGGAAAAATTAGTAAAATTAAATAGCACTATTTATCACGTAAGTAGTAAACGCAACAATTATATAAAACATTGTGTTGAAGTAAATAAAATTATTAAAAATGGAAATTATGATATTATACATTGCCACGGATACAAATCTGTTCTCGGATTAATAATAGGCAAGCATTATGGATGTAAAGTAAGAATTATTCATAGCCACATGGCGTATGTAAAAGAAAATTGTTTTACCAAAATAATGAGAAAAATTAGTACAATTTTATTAAATAAGTACTCAACCGCAAAATTTGCGTGTGGTCTTGATGCATCAAATTGGTTGTATGGAAAAGAATCAAAACCAGGAGAAATAACCATAATAAATAACGCAATAGATTTAAAAAAATATGCTTACAACGAAAAAAGTAGAAAAAAAATAAGAGAAGAATTAAATGCTCAAGAAAAAATCATTATAGGAAACATTGCAAGATTAACATATCAAAAAAATCAAATGTTTTTATTGCAAGTAATACATTATTTGAAAAAAATCGATAAAAATATCTTGTTATTGTTAGTAGGCAATGGTGAAGATGAAGAAATGCTCAAAAGTGAAGTGAAAAAATTAAAACTTGAAAAAAATGTCTTATTTTTGGGATTACGTAAAGATATACCTGAACTACTTTCAGCAATCGATGTTTTTGTATTACCATCAAGATATGAAGGATTACCTGTAGTTTTGTCAGAAGTACAAGCAGCCGGCGTACCATCAATCGTTTCAGATACAATAACAAAAGAAATTGACGTCACAAGTAATATTAATTATATATCATTAGAAAAAGATCCAAGTTATTGGGCTTCATCAATTTATAAAATATACAAAAATATGAATTATAAAAAACGCTTGGAAAAAAATAGCAAAATGAAATTTGGAAAATATGACATTGACCACCAAGCGGATATGTTATTTAAAAAATATAAATCATTATTAAATGCTACTGATGGAGAAAAAAATAATGAAAAATGATACAACGATAAATATTAAAAACATTATAATAATTTTTATTAATGTTATTTACATTTTAGCGTTTGGTATTTGGGCATATGCCTCTTGGAATAATGAATTTATAATAGAAAATTATGAGAATTGGATTTTTATATGGATTATTCCAATGATAATAGTCCAACTCTTAAGTTTCGTACTAAAAAAAATTAAAACATATGATTTTGTATTATGGTTTACATTGTTATCATACTTATTTATGTTTGGAAGAATATTTATCAAAATATTTGCACTAAATAACAAATTAGCATATGACCCATATATATATTATAATGATTCTATACTTTTTCATTCCTATATATATGCAATTATGAGTTTGATATTAATTTCATTTGGATATACGCTATTTTTTCCAAGCAAATCACTAGTAAGTAATGAATTATCAAAAATAAACATTGACTTTAATTTATATAAAACTGGAAAGTGTATGTTTATATTAGGATTCGTATCAAAAATTATAAACGATGCCAAAATAATAAGTATATTGCAAACTACAAAATCATATATATCATACACAACAGCGGTAAGTTCCGGAATATTCGATGATATTTCTTATTTAACATTGCCGGGTGCGTTTTTTATGTTTTTTAGTGGATGCATGAAAGAAAAAAGAAAAAAAATAATGTTTGTTCTACTATTGGCATATTTCTTTCTATTAATGCTATTAACTGGAAGCAGAAAAATTCAACTGTTTTCTATAATTACTTTATTTTTAGGATATAGGGCATCAGAATGCAAAAACAAAAAAGTTAATATTTTTAAGACAGTATTATCGATATTTTTAGGATTATTTATAATAAATACTCTTGTAATAATAAGAAATAATAGATTTTCATTAGGTAATATTTTTAATCAATTAACTTTAAATTTTCTAAGTTTCAACACATTAAAAAACTTGTTTGGTGAATTATGTGCAGAATCTAGTATGACACTATTAACAGTAGCATCAACAATTAAAACTGTTCCATCAATTCTAGAATTTGAATATGGGAAAACATTATTACGTACTATACCATCATTTTTACCTATTGGTTGGCTAGTTGGAGATTTTTTTAATAAAGCAACAGCAACATATGTAATAAACGGATATACAAAAATACCAGTAGGATCATCATTAATTGCAACATTATATTGGAATTGGGGATACATCGGAGGATGGATTTTTGCCTTTATATTTGGTGCTTTGGTTAGTAAAATTAATATCAACAAAAATGATATAAAAATTAATCAAAGAGAAAAAATGGGAATGTATTTTGCAATATTTTCTTATTTAATTATATTAGTAAGAAGCGATATTTTTGATATATATAGAGGATTATGTTATTTATTTATAAGCAAATATGTCATACAAAAAATCATACAAATGAAAGGAGCAATAAAATGAATATAATATTACACGGGGCAACCAATTGTAATTCTAGTAATTATGGTGACTATATTTATGGAAAAATGATCTATGATTATCTAAAAAAGCAAAAAGTTAATTGTTGTTTTTATCAGCCATCTGATTTTTTTAAAAAAAATCTAGTTGATTATCCTGAAGATAACATAGATCTTAAAGATGCTACTGCCATGATATATATACCAGGGGGATATTTTGGAGAAGGACATAACGCAAAACTAAAAGAAAACATAGTTCACTTCTTACGATTTATGCCAATAGGAATTAGGGCAAGTTATAAAAAAATACCAATAGCAGTACTAGCTATTGGAGCCGGTCCAAATAACTGCTGGTTTATGAACAGGGGCATAAAAAAAATATGCAAACATGCCAAATTTATTACTGTAAGAGATATAGAATCTTATAATGCACTGAATAAACTTACAAAAAATAAAGCTAATATAATTGAAAGTTTTGATTATATTATCTTAAATAACTACATTGAAAATAAAAAGTATAAACAAATAGAAGAAATTAGAAAAAGCAAAGGCAATAAAAAAATTTTATTAATACATTACAATCATTCGGAAATTGCCTTAGAAAAATTTGCCACATCACTTAATAAATTTCTGATTAATAATAATGAATATTACATAGTAATTACCGCTGATTCAATATTAGAAAATGAAGATGAACTGTTTACTAAATTTAATAATATTTGTAACAAAGTAAATTATCATTTTATATATAACAATCCGAATGAATTAACAGAATTATTAAATATAAGTGATATTGTCTTAACTTGCAAATTACACGTAGGTGTTGTCGCTTCATTGTTTCACAAATCAGTTGTGGTAGCGGCATGTCATCCTGAAAAGACAAAAAGATTTTATGATGCCATAGGTGAAGTTGATAGATGCACATCATTGTTTGAAGCGAGTGTTGATGATATAGTTGAACTACTGAACAAGTATCAAAATAAAAAAATTGAAATACCCAAAAAATTATTTGAAAAAGCAAATATAACAAAAGTTGAATTAGATAAATTCTTAAAGGAACTAAATCATGAAAACTCAAAATAAAATTTTATTTAAAAATACAATTTCTCTATATATTATGAACATAGTTAAATTACTATTTCCAATTTTAACTTTGCCATATTTAACCCGTATTTTGACAACAAACACATATGGTGTTGTAGTTTATGTAAAGTCCATTATAGTATACGTACAACTAATAATTGATTATGGCTTTCTATTATCGGCAACAAAAAAAATTACAATGATTCAAGGTGATAAAAAAGAAGTTGGAAAAATAGTTGGAGATACAATTGTTGAAAAAATATGTTTATCTCTTGTCGCTTTAATTATATTTATAATACTGACATTTACTATACCAATTTTGGCCAATTATAAAGGATTCGCTCTTTTATATTTTCTATCATCTGCAATAACTATATTTATTCTAGACTTTTTATATAGAGGAATTGAAAAAATGAATTTGATAGCTATTCCTTATGTTGTATCAAAAACTATTAGTACAGTTCTATTATTCGTTTGTGTAAAATCAGACAAGAACTTAATGTTAATAGCTATTCTTGAGGTAATAGGCAATCTTTTTGCAGCAATAGTATCAATGATGTTGTTAAAAAAAGAAAATATTTTCGTTTCTATCACAAACATGAAGAAATGGATACATGACATCAAAGAATCAACAGTATATTTCATATCAAATTTTGCTACAACTATTTTTGGAGCATTAACTACAATTATTATTGGATTTTATTTTTCAACAAATGAAATTGCCTATTGGGGATTATGTATGCAAATATTATCTGCTACTAAAGCTTTGTACAATCCCATAACTAATAGTCTATATCCTTATATGATAAAAAGCAAAAATTTAAAAATAATTAATAAAATTAATACAATAATGCTAATTCCAATGATTATTGGATCAATAATTGTATTCATATATTCAGCAGACGTTGTTAAAATAATAGGCGGGGAAAAATATATATATGCGGGCAGTATATTGAAATACTTGTTGCCGGCATTTATATTTAGCTTCTATTCAATGATATATGGATGGCCAGTTTTAGGGGCAATAGATAAAAATAAAGAAACCACAAAAACTACAATAATTGCATCTATATCGCAAATAATAGGAATGTTTATAATTATATATTTTAAAAAGTTTGATTTAAAATATTTTGCTATAAATTGTAGTATTTCAGAAATGTTACTATTTTTAATGAGATACATATATTATTTAAAAAACAAAAAATCTTTTAATTATTCGGAGGTAAAAAAATGAGTATATTCAAAGGGAAAACATTATTAATTACTGGAGGAACAGGTTCTTTTGGTAATGCTGTATTGAAAAGATTTTTAGATACAGACATTGAGGAAATTAGAATATTTTCTCGTGATGAAAAAAAACAAGAGGATATGCGTATAAAGTATAAAAATGATAAAATAAAATTTTATATTGGTGACGTTAGAGATTATCGTAGTATCGATGATGCAATGGATGGAGTTGATTATATATTTCATGCTGCTGCTCTAAAGCAAGTGCCCAGTTGTGAATTTTTTCCACTTGAAGCAGTTAAGACTAATGTTTTAGGAACCGATAATGTTCTTGAAGCAGCCATTAATCATTGCGTAAAAAAAGTAATCGTTTTAAGTACTGATAAAGCCGCTTATCCGATTAACGCTATGGGTATGAGTAAAGCTATGATGGAAAAAGTAGCAATTGCCAAAGGAAGAAACTTAAAAAAAGAGCAAACAATAATATGTCGTACAAGATATGGAAATGTAATGGCTTCACGTGGCTCAGTTATTCCACTTTTTCTTGAACAAATAGATAGCGGGCAGCCACTTACAATAACAAATCCAAAAATGACGAGATTTATGATGACTCTTGAAGATGCAGTTGATTTAGTTTTATACGCTTTTGAGCATGGAGAACAGGGAGATTTATTTGTACAAAAAGCCCCTGCCGCTACTATAGACGTTTTAGCTAAAGCCATCAAAAAAATCAAAAATAGTGATGCACCAATCAACTGTATAGGTACTAGACATGGTGAAAAGCTATATGAAGTGTTAGTAACAAAAGAAGAGATGATAAATGCCATTGATATGGGAGAATATTTTAGAATACCAGCTGATAATCGCAATCTAAACTATCAAAAATATATCAATGAAGGAAATGCAGATTTAGAACATATTGAAGAATATAATTCACATAATACAAGAAGATTAGACATTGATGGTATGGTTGAATTATTAAAGAAACTGGATTTATTTAAGTAGGTGACATATGAAAATATTAATTACTGGATCAAACGGATTTATAGGCAAAAATTTAGTATCTGAATTAAAGAATAGAGGATATAACGAATTGTATGAATGTGATATAGCTACAACAGAACAAGAATTAAATGAATATGCTAAAAATTGTGAATTTGTCTTTCATTTAGCTGGTGTAAATAGACCATTAAATAATGAAGAATACATGAGCGGTAATTTTGGCTTTACTAACAAATTACTAAGCCTATTGAAAAAATATAACAATAAGTCTCCTATATTAATTACTTCATCAATTCAAGCAAAGCTAGATAATGCTTATGGAATATCTAAAAAAGCTGGTGAAGATTTAATCTTTAAATATGCAAAAGAAGAAGACGTAAAAGTATATGTATATCGTTTAACTAACGTATTTGGTAAATGGTGCAAACCTAACTATAACAGTGTCATAGCTACATTTTGTTATAATATAAGTCATAACCTAGATATAAAAATCAATGACGAAAACACAGAATTAAATTTAATATATATTGATGATGTAATAGCTACATTTATTAATACTATGGAAAAAAAACTAGATAAAAATAGCAAATTCTATAAAGTGATTCCAGAGTATAAAATAAAACTTGGCAAAATTGTGGAATTATTATATAGCTTTAAAGAATCAAGAAATAATCTACTAATTCCTAATATGAAAGATCCTTTTTCTAAAAAACTATATAGTACATACCTTAGTTATTTAGAAGAAAATGATTTTAGTTATAAATTAAAAATGAATACAGATAATAGAGGATCATTTACAGAACTGTTTAAAAGCATCGACCGTGGGCAAATATCAGTAAACATTGCTAAACCAGGAATTACTAAAGGCAATCATTGGCATCATACCAAAAACGAAAAGTTTGTTGTTGTAAGTGGAAAAGGATTAATTCAATTTAGGAAAATAGATGATTCAAAAATTATTGAATATCACGTAACTGGTGATGATATCACAGTGGTAGATATTCCAGTTGGATACGCACATAATATTATTAATGAAGGGGATACAGAATTAATAACCGTTATGTGGTGTAATGAATTATATGATAAAGAAAAGCCAGATACATATTTTATGGAGGTATAAATGGAAAAATTAAAAGTAATGGTAGTCGTAGGAACAAGACCAGAAATTATAAGATTATCTGAAGTGATTAAAGCAATTGATAAATACTTTAATTTAATATTAGTGCATACAGGGCAAAACTATGATTACACATTAAATGAAATATTTTTTAAAGAATTTGGATTAAAAGAACCAGATTATTATCTAAATTCTCCAGGAAAAAATTTAGGAGAAACCGTTGGTAATATTATTGCCAAAAGTTATGAAGTAATAAATAAAGAAAAGCCAGATGCTTTACTTATTCTTGGTGACACTAATAGTTGTTTAGCAGCATATTCTGCAAAAAGACTCAAAGTACCAATATTTCATATGGAAGCGGGTAATAGATGCTTTGATTTTAATGTACCCGAAGAAATTAATCGTAGAGTAGTTGATCATATAAGTGATATCAATTTAGCATACACAGAAAATGCTAGAAGATATTTAATTAATGAAGGAATAAAAAATGACTTTCTTTATGTAACAGGATCACCAATGGCGGAAGTTTTAAATGCTAATATGAAATCAATTGATAATTCAAAAATTCTAGAGAAATATAATTTAAAAGAAAAAGATTATTTTGTTGTGAGTGCTCATAGAGAAGAAAATATTGATTTAGATGATAATTTTGCAAAACTGGTTAATAGTTTAAACAAAGTAGCAGAAATTTATCAAAAAAAGATAATATTTTCTACTCATCCAAGAACAGCTAAAAAAATTAAAGAAAAAGACATCAAATTTAATAGTTTAATAGAAAATATAGAACCATTAGGATTTTTTGATTATGTTGCTCTTCAGAAACATGCATATTGTGTTTTATCAGATAGTGGTACAATTCCAGAAGAAAGTTCAATTTTAAATTTTCCTGGTGTATCTCTAAGAACAAGTACAGAAAGACCAGAAGCATTAGATGGCGGTGGAATAGTTTTAGGTGGAATTAATGAAAGAGATATCTTAAACAGTATCAGCTTAGCCGTTGACTCTTTTAAAGAAAGTAAAGAAAACCCTGTTAAAGATTACAGAGATATTAATGTTTCAGAAAAAGTAGTTAAAATAATTCAAAGTTATTACAATATTATTAATGACAGAATATGGAAAAAGAAATAGCACAAGGAAGTGATAAATTTATGAAAAAAGTAATGCTTGTATTTGGAACGAGACCAGAAGCTATAAAAATGTGTCCTTTAGTAAATGAACTAAAAAAAAGAAAAAAAATAGAGACAGTTGTCTGTGTAACTGGTCAACATAGACAAATGTTAGATCAAGTTTTAGAAGCATTTAATGTAGTACCAAACTATGATTTATCAATAATGAAAGAAAAACAAACACTATTTGACATAACTACCAACATTCTAAATAAAATAAGAGAAGTATTAGAAAAAGAGAAACCGGACGTCGTACTTGTACACGGAGATACTTCAACAACATTTGTTACAGCTTTAGCTTGTTACTATTTACAAATTCCTGTTGGTCATGTTGAAGCAGGATTAAGAACATATGATATCTATTCGCCATACCCAGAAGAATTTAATAGACAAGGCGTAAGTATAATTGCCAAATACAACTTTGCCCCAACAGAATTAAGTAAGAAAAATTTAATCAATGAAGGCAAATCAGAAAAAAATATCTATGTAACAGGAAACACTGCCATAGATGCTCTAAAAACCACTGTAAAAAAAGACTATAAAAATGCAATATTAGAGTGGGCCAGTGACAGTAGACTAATAATCTTAACCGCCCACAGAAGAGAAAATCTCGGAGAACCATTAAAACATATGTTTAAAGCCATTAAACGAATAGTAGAAGAATTTCCGGATATAAAAGTAATATATCCTATACATATGAACCCGGTAGTAAGAGAAACAGCCAACGAAATACTTGGAAATGATAGTAGAATTAGAATTATTGAACCATTAGAAGTATTAGACTTTCATAACTTTTTAGCAAGAGCATATCTAATTTTAACCGATAGCGGAGGTATACAAGAAGAAGCTCCATCATTAGGTAAGCCAGTACTAGTAATGCGAGATACAACCGAACGCCCAGAGGGAATAAAAGCAGGAACTCTTAAATTAGTTGGAACACAAGAAGAAACAATATATAAGGAATTTAAAAACCTTTTAACAAATAAAGAAGAATACAGTAAAATGGCAACAGCATCAAATCCATACGGCGATGGTACCGCATGCATTAAAATTGCCAACATTTTAGAAAAATCACTTGATGAAAAACAATAAATTATCAATAATTTTCACCCTAGCTTGGATGGCCATAATTTTTACAATGTCATCATTTAATTCTATTGAATCAGCCAATCAATCAAATTATATAGTAAATATAATATCTAGTGTACTAAATATAAATAATATAGAATTACTAAATTTAATAATTAGAAAATTAGCTCACTACATAGAATATTTAATCCTAGGAATACTTGTAATAAATATGTTTATTAAAAATAATATTCCCAAATCATATTTAATATCTATAATATTCTGTGTTATATATGCTATAAGTGATGAAATTCACCAATTCATAATACCAGGCAGAGCCTGTCAAATAAAAGATATCCTAATAGATAGTATCGGTTCAATTACAGGTATCTATTTATATAAATTAATTAGCAAAAGAAAAAAATCTATCAATTAAAGAAACTGTAAAAATGACAGTTTCTTTAATTTTAAAAATCTGATAACATAAAATATCAAATATTTTCTTATAATTACTTATACGTAAACATCATCAAATATCTGTTAAAAGTACCTTTCCAAAAAACAAATTCTACTAAATTATAACTATTTGCATAACTAAGATAAATATGATATAAAAGATTTAATATCATATAATTTAATATGATAGATTATGAAAGAATTAAAAGTACCAAAGATGAAGATCTAATATTTATTATATATTACATAATTATTACCCTTTCATTGTATGCAAACCACATAGAAAGAGAATATCTTGTAACAAAAAATAAAGAAAAAGGCGAAAAATATCGAAATACTCTATATATTATCTTTGGAACAGCTACTCTAGTATACATTTACTATACTATCGAAGGATTTAAAGAATTAAATAAAAGTCCTAACGAAGAGGATAAAAGATTAAATGAATTAGCTCTATTAGCCAGTATATTAGTATTAATAAGTGGATTTATATACTTATATATAATTTATAAAGATAAAGATATAAATGTAGAAATAGCCTTTAATTAACACAAAAATACATTTTTCTCATATATATCTATATATAATAAAATAAGAGGTGGTCAATGTAAAATTATTATATCTATAAGCATAATAGTATTTTTATTAATAATTGTCTTTTTTACCTCCCTCTTAATTTTTACATTAATAGAAAAAGACAATTAACAATTACCTAAAGAAGAGTTAAATATATAATATCAAGTATAAACAATATTTAACTCTTCTTTATACTTGACAAAATCAATTAATAATATATAATAAATACCTATAAAAGGGGAGTATTTATGACTGATAAAGAAATAATTTATAATAGATACCAAGAATTATTACTACATAAAGATTTTGAATTAACAGTTGAACATTTACAAAAAATTCACGCCTACTTATTTGCCGGGTTTATTCCCAATAGTGGCCAATTTAGAACATATAACATCACCAAAAAAGAAGAAATTTTATATGGAAATAGCGTAATATATGCTGACTACCACAATATTAATGCCTATTTAAAATATGATATTACCTATGAAAAACAAATTGATTATCATAATATTTCATATGAACTATTAATAAAAAGAATTAGTGACTTTCTTCTTAGAATATGGCAAGCACACCCCTTCGAAGACGGTAACACCAGAACTACAATTACTTTTGTTCTAAAATTTTTAAATACCATTGGTTATGATATAGATAGTGAATATTTAAGAATGAACATAAGACAATTAAGGAATTCCCTAGTAATAAGATTATATACAGAAAAAAATACCCCAAATAACATATCTTATCTTCCTTTAGAAGATTTTCTAAGAATGCTAGTTAAAGAAAAATCCCAACAAAATAAAATAAAAAAGACTTTAAAAATACGATAATTAAGATCGTATTTTTAAATTATCAAAAAAGATTGTCAAACAAACTTAAACTATGTTATAATTGTAAAGTAGAGGTGTAATAAAATGGAAGAAATTGATTTAAAAGAATTATTTGAATACGTAAAAAATAAGCTTGGCTTAATAATCGTAATTACTGTAGGAATATGCTTATTAGGATGCATATACGGTTTAGTCTTTCAAAAACCAATGTATAAATCATATACAACCGTCATTCTAGGTAGTAATGCTACAAGTAGTAGTCAAACAATCACTCAAACTGATATCACTATAAACCGTAATCTAGTAGATACATATGCTCAAATAGTTACATCACGCAGAGTATTAGACCAAGTAATTAATGAACTTAACCTAGATATTTCATATGAAAGTCTTAAAAGTAAAATATCTGTTAGTGCCGTTAATAACACTGAAATTATTAAAATTAATGCTGAAGATAATGATGCCATTAAAGCCAAAAACATTGCAAATATTACAGCAAATTACTTCAAAAAAGAAATTGTTGATTTGTATAATATGAATAATGTTAACATTTTAGATGAAGCTATTCAAGAAAAAAATCCATATAACATTAATATAACTAAACAAATCATCGTATACTTTATGATTGGCTTAATTCTTGCTATTGGTATTGTCTTCGTAGTTTTCTATTTTGATAGAACCATTAAATCAGCAGAACAAGTAGAGCAAAAAATAAAATTACCAATATTAGGTAGCGTTGAAGAATATCAGAAAGGTGGTAAAAAATAATGAAAGATGAATTAGTTATTCATAATAGACCAAAGTCAAATATTAGTGAAGATATTCGTACAATCAGAACAAACTTAATGTTTACCTCTTCTGATGAAGAATCAAAAGTAATTTTAGTAACCAGTTCTGTCCCTGGAGAAGGAAAAAGTTTTATCAGTAGTAATTTAGCGGCAGCCTTTGCCCAAACAGGAGAATCAACCCTATTAATAGACAGTGACCTTCGATTAGGAAGAATTCACAAAATTTTCGGATTATCAAATACCAAAGGTCTATCTAATCTATTAATAGATCAAAATATCGTAGATTGTGCTGAATACATAAAAAAGACATCTATTCCCAATCTATATGTTATACCAAGAGGTACTGTTCCTCCAAACCCCAGTGAACTATTAAACTCCACCAATACTAAAAAAATAATTGCCTTTTTAAAGCAAAATTTTGATCATATAATATTTGATGGGGTTCCTATAAATGGACTACCAGACTCTCTAATAATGGCTAGTTTGGTAGATCGTGTAGTAATCGTTACCTCTGTTGGATATACCAAAATAGATGAATTAAATGAAACTAAAAAAGCACTAGAAAAAATAGATGCTAATATTGCTGGAATAGTAATAAACAGAACTTGTCAAGCAAAACGTGGAAAATATTCCAACTACTACGAATAAAGGAGGTAATTATGACCGACACACACTCGCATATATTATTTGGTATAGATGACGGAAGCATTAACCCTGAAGAAAGTCTTCGTCTTCTAAAAAGAATGGCCGAAATTGGTTTCACCGACATAATTTTAACCCCACACTACATTGAAAGTACCGAATATAGTGCCAATAACGAAGAAAAAACCAAACACTTTCTTTACTTAAAAGAAGCTGTCAAACAAAACAATATAAATATCTCACTCCATCTAGGAAATGAGATATTTATTCATAACGACATTTTATCATCTATCAATAATGGATTAATATTTGGATTAAATCAAAGTAACTATCTTCTAATCGAATTACCATTTCATAATCAAATTATAAATCTAGAAGATATGATATATGAGCTTCAAATACAAGGATATATTCCAGTAATCGCTCATCCCGAAAGATATACATATTTCCAAGAAAATCCCAAATTAATAGAACCATTAAAAGAAATGGGTGTCTTATTTCAATGCAATTATTCCAGTATTTTAGGATACTATCATAAAGAAGCTGAAAAATTAATGAAATATCTCTTAAAAAAAGAATATGTTGATTTCCTTGGAACAGATATCCATCATATTAATAAAACATATGTAATTGATAACTTTCCAAAAATAAAAAAAAGTATCATAAAAATTACCGGACCCAAATACTATGATCAAATAATGTCGAATTGTAATAACCTAATAAAATAACTAAGTGGTGATATTATGGAAAATAAAAGAAAAAATTCTTCTCCTAAGAAAAAAATAAAACTAAGTATTATCGGAGTATTATTATCATTACTATTTACAGGAATGAATATATCATTAGTAGTTCTCCTAAATACCCTTAATATAATTCCAGATAAATACTATAAATTACTAATTATTTGTTTAATACTAATAAACATAATTTTAAACTTCTTCTTATCTCTAAAATTTAAAAATAAAGTCCTAAAAGTATTTAAAGTATTATCTTATATTTTTTCAATAATTTTAATAATTCTCTTTACAATAGGAATAATTTATTTAAACAAAACAATGAACCTTTTTGATAATATCTCAATTATCAAAGAAGAAGTAACAAATTATTATTTAATAGTTCTAAATGATTCTAATTACCAAGAAGCATCAGATCTCTATGGTAAAACAATGGCTTATTTTGAATTAACTGATAAAGAAGTAATTAATCGCATTAAATTAGATTTAACCTATAGTGAAGAAAAAGATCTTCTAACCTTAAAAAGCAAACTATTGAATAAAGAAGTTGAATCAATTTTAATTAGTGACATTATAAAAAATAGATATGAAGAAGACGATGAAACTTTTAATCAAAACACTCGTATTTTAAAAACCATTTACATCAAAAAAGAGATTGAGGATATTACTAAACGTGTTTCCATAAAGAATACCCCATATAATATCCTAATAAGTGGTATTGATACCTTTGGAGACATAAATAATGCTGCCAGAAACGATGTTAACATTGTTGCCACTGTTAACCCAAATACCAACGAAATATTGTTAACTTCCATCCCCCGTGATTATTACGTTCAATTACACGATAAACCCGGCTATAAAGATAAATTAACTCACGCTAGTTACTACGGAATTAATACTGCTATAAAAACCATCGAAGACATCTTTGATATTGATATTAACTATTATATCAAAGTAAATTTTACCACTGTCATTGACCTAGTAAATAAAATTGGTGGTATAGAAGTTTATGCAGATCAAGCCGTAAGTTTATATGGATGTCCAAGAATAAAAGTTGGCATAAATAAATTAAATGGTGCTTGTGCATTGGCCTTTTCAAGGGAAAGATATTCATACTCTGACGGTGATAGACATCGTGGAAGAAACCAGCAAGAAGTAATCCAAGCAATATTCAAAAAATTAAGTAGCGGAACAACAATTTTTACCCAATATACTGACATTTTAGATGCTCTTGAAGGAAAATTTGCAACCAATATGGATATGAATGAAATAACTAACTTCTTAAAATATGAATTTTCCGAATTAAACGACTATACATTTAAATCCATTCAAGTAGATGGTACTGGTTCAATGGGAAAAACTTATTCCTATCCAAATCAGGACTTATGGATAATGATTCCTGATCAAAAAACCATAGATAATGCCAAAATTCAAATAAACAAAGTATTAAATAATGAAAGTATCAAATAAAAAAGCTATTAAGCTTTTTTTCATTATAACCATAATTTGTTTTTTATAATTATTTATGCTATTATATTAATGGTGTTAATTATGAAATTAAAAAAAATTTATTTAGAAATAACCAATTCCTGTAATTTAAATTGCGACTTTTGTATCAAAAATCAAAGAAAAATCACTTCACTAACTATCCCCAACTATCAATTTATTATTAATAAAATTAAACCTTATACTAAAGAACTATATCTTCATATTCTAGGAGAACCATTACTTCATAAAAATATCAACTATTTTATTGAATACGCTACTAATAATAACTTAAAAGTAAATATAACCACTAACGGCTACCTAATAAACAATTTATCAGATAATACCAAACTATCCAGATTAAATATTTCTCTTCACAGTTACAAAGAAAACCCTCATCTCACTCTAGAAGAATATCTTAATAATATTTTCAATAAAATCGATAAAATTAAAAAAAATACTTATATTACTTTAAGATTATGGGTAAAAGATAAAAATACTACCTATATTCTAAATTACTTAAATAACAGATACCACTTAAATATTAAAAATTTAGAAAACAATATCAAAATAAAAGTTGCCCCTAATCTACTAATTGATACCTTTCACGAATTTATATGGCCCGATATGAATAACAAGCATTACGAAGAAAAAGGCACTTGTAAAGGCCTAATAGATCATATAGGAATACTATCAGATGGTACCATTATTCCTTGTTGCCTAGATAGTAGGGGAGTATTATCCTTAGGAAACATCTACCAAGATAACATTCCAGACATATATGAAAAAGACATAGTAAAAGAAATGATCAAAGGATTTAAAAACAACTATAAATGCCAAGAACTATGTCGACATTGTCATTTCCTTTAAAAATAAATATTATTACTATATTTAAGATAAAATTTATGATTTTTAAATTTTATCTTTTATTTTTATTTTACTTATGCTATAATCATATTATAGGAGAATAAGATATGAGAAATAAGACTATCAAAATAATATTAATAATATCTTGCATCGTAATAATAACCGGTTTATTATTTCTAAAAAAGAATAAAAGCAAAAAAAATAACCAAATAGAAATAATCGATGCCACTTATATTTGTGATAATTATCAAGAAAAATTCTATGAAGATAATAAATATACTTATTATTTTCCTTGTACTAAAAGTACATCAATCTATATAAAATATAAAAACGGCAATAAATACTTAGTAACAAAAGCCCTTGAAGAAGGTAAAATAACCATCGAAGAATTATTAAAAAATGGTTTAGAAGTAATTAAAAAAGAAAAATAACAATGGAGGCAAATTATGGAAAAAAAATTAATTCTAAAACTAAATAATCACGATGTTTATTACATAAAAGACGAAATAATCTCTTACTACCTTGCCATTCCAAAAAATTATAATAAAACCAACATATGTATTGAACTAAAAAATAAAATGGATAACTATAACTTAGAATTAAACGATGAAATATGGGTAATGGAAAACATCAAAAATACCTATTCATATATAGATGAATATAACATAACACTAGTTCTACCAATCCTATCTGAAGAAAATATCAGTATCCTAGAAAAAATAGATAGTACTAAATTTGATAAAATAGATTTTATCCTAGGGAAAATTATTAATAGCGCCTATATCAATTTAAAAGCCGCTAATAAAGTCATTGAAAATCAAGTAATTTTAGTAGACAACGAAAGATACAAAACATTTATTAATTGGTTTACTACCAGATACAGTAATCGCATAATTTGCCGAAAACTATTAGAATTAATTCAATACTACAATGCTAATGCCACATCCTATAAAAGGCTAGAAACCCCAGTAATGAATTTTGTCGTTGGCAGTTATAATACCGAAATAGACGCACCCGCCAAAATAGAAAATCCTGAAGAAGAACCACCACTAACAGCTAAAAAAGCTATTCCCGCTACCAGTAGTGGATTTACCAGTTATTGGTTACTAGCCATCATAACTATTGTCGTAGCCGGTATTGTAGCATTTATTGCATTCTATTATAAATAAAAGAGAGTTTTTATAACAACTCTCTTTAATAATACTATAAAAAGTATGCAACAATGCCAATAACAGCTGAAGCCAACATCAATAAAAGCATTATTATTCCCAATATCCTAAAACCTAAACTAGTCTTATTTTTTTTCTTTTTACTCATTATCTACACCTCATAATAATTATACCTAAATTATGGAATAATTACAATATAAAAGAATATAATTTTATGGGTGAACTTATGATAAAAAAATATGATCGCATTAAAGATATTATTTTTCCTAACAAAAAAATAAACATTTTCATTATCAGTATACTATTCCTAGGTATTATTACTGGAGCAATTTTTGCAAATATAATTAATCTAAACGATAAAACACTTGTAATAGATAAAATAAAACTCTTTATTGAAAATATTAATACAAATAAAATAGACTCAATTATTGCTTTAAAAAACAGTCTTACCATTAATACAATATATATAACCCTAATATGGATTTTAGGAATGACCTTTATAGGTTTTATAATTACCATAATCTTACTATTTACCAAAAGTTTTATTTTAGGATTCTCTCTAGCATCATTTATCCTAACTTACAACTATAAAGGCATTATTCTATCAACTATCTATCTAATATTCGGCCAATTATTAAACATTTTCACTATAATAATTTTAAGCATCTATAGTATTATGTTTGGAATAAAACTCTTTAAAATAATCATCAAAAAGGACAATAATCAAAACACCTTAAAACAATTTAAAAATTATACCATTATCTTTATAATAACTATCATCATAAGTATCATATCTTCATTAAGCGAATCATTTCTCTTACCATCACTAATCAAGTTAATAATAAAACTCTTTACAAAATAAAATCTTTATCATTTACAACTTAGCAGATTAATGATATACTTTTAACAGGTGAGAAAAATGAAAACTGTAGTAATAGGTATGTCTGGTGGAGTTGACTCCTCAGTAGCAGCCATCTTATTAAAAGAACAAGGATATAACGTTATCGGATTATTTATGCGTAATTGGGATAGCACCATTAATAATGATTTTCTAGGAAATCCCGATCTTAATAATGATATCTGTCCCCAAGAAAAAGATTATAACGATGCCTTATCCGTATGTAATAAAATCAATATTCCCTTATATCGTGTAGACTATGTAAAAGAGTATTGGGATTATGTATTCACATACTTTCTAGAAGAATTAAAAAAAGGCCGTACACCAAATCCCGATGTTATGTGTAACAAATATATTAAATTTGATCTATTCTACAAAAAAGCCAAAGAACTAGGAGCTGAATACATAGCCACCGGTCACTATGCAAAAATAATTAACGGTAAATTACATAAAGCAAGTGATTTAAATAAAGATCAAAGCTACTTTCTAGCATATGTAAATAAAGACATCTTTAAAGAGGTAATATTCCCTCTACAAGACATTGAAAAACCTAAAGTCAGAGAAATAGCAACCAAATATGATTTAATTACTGCAAAGAAGAAAGATTCAACTGGAATCTGCTTTATCGGAGAAAGAAATTTCACCAAATTCTTAAAAAATTACCTTCCAAACACACCTGGAAAAATAATTGATATTGAAACTAAAGAAGTATTAGGTACACACATTGGACTAATGTATTATACCATTGGTCAAAGAAAAGGACTAAATCTAGGTGGTGCCAACAATAAAATCTTTGTTGTTGAAAAGGATTTAACTAATAACATCCTATACGTTGCTACAGGTAATGAAAATAAATATTTATATTCCAATAAAGCTATCATCACTGACTTTAACTTTCTAACAGACAGTAGAGTAGAGGAGTGTACTTGCAAATTTAGATATCGTCAAAATGATATTCCTTGCAAAGTAAAATATTTAAATAACTCTACTATTGAAGTAACATATGACAAAGCAAAAGCCGTAACACCAGGTCAATTTTGTGTTTTATATAATGGCACAGAATGTTTAGGTGGCGGAATTATTGACAAAGTATATAAAGACTAATTAAAGTCTTTTTTTATTAATTTTAATCTTTTAATCACTAATAAATTGACATCAAAAAAATACTTTGCTACAATGATAATAGTATAAACAGAGGTGCCCAAATGAGAGTAATCATATTATTATTAATATCAATATTACCAATCTTTTTAATCGGATATTATGTCTATATGCACGATAACAATAAAGAACCAAAACGACTTCTAATAAAACTATTCATTTACGGAATGTTATCATGCATTCCCGCCATTATATTAGAACTAATAATAGAATTATTCTTCAAAGATGAAATTCTAATGAATTTACCCGAATTATTTATCTTCATTTTTATAGACGTCGCTCTAATCGAAGAAATCTGTAAATGGCTTATGACGTATAAAATCTCATATAATAATCCAGAATTCAATCAAATCTATGATACCATCGTCTATGCCGTAAGCGTATCTTTAGGCTTTGCCGCCTTCGAAAATATCTTCTATGTATTAGACTCAGGATATCTTACCGGACTATTAAGAGCCATATTTGCCATTCCCGGTCACACCTGCGATGCTATTATTATGGGAAGATATCTCGGTCTTGCAAAAGAAGCCAAGATTAAAAATAATAAAAAACTAGAAAAAAAGAATCTCATACTAAGCATCTTATTACCATCTTTAGCACACACAATCTATGACTTTTGTATTTCCGCCCAAGCCAATATCTTTATATATATATTTCTAATTGCAATATTATGGATATATATCTATAGTATCAGAAAAATAAAATATATATCAAAAAAGAATTATTACTTAAAAAATAAAGAATTATTTTGTCCAAATTGTCAAAGCAAAAATGAATATGAGAATAATTTTTGTACAAAATGTGGCGAACCACTATCACAAGTTAAAATAAATAATTCCAATAACTTGACAAATATGAGTGTAAAATGATAAAATTATATATGTAGGAGGGTGTTACTTAATATGAATACCGTCGAAAAAATTAATATTATCTTAAAAGAAGCAAATATATCTAAAGTAAATTTAGCTAAATATTTAGGTGTCTCTAGACAGATGGTATACAACTATCTAGATGGCGAAGATTTATCAAAATTATCTAATGATAAATCACAGGCACTATTTACATTATTAAATGTAAAAAATGAAGAAGAGTTAAAAAATATTGAATTAACTAAAGAATATATTCAAGAAGTTGGTAACAAATTATTTAACTCAAAAAGAAACACTGTTAAGAAGAACGAAATAATTGAATTATCTGGTTTACGTCCAGAAGAACAAAATCTAATAAATGATATATTCTTTGTTATTAAAGAAATGTTAAACGAAGATAAAACAAAAAACAGTTTGACAATATTAAGTTACTTCTATCATTTCATTCAGGCTGTAAACAAAACCAAAGAAGCAAAATATATTCTTGCCTACATATCAAAAGCTGCTGGATTTACACCACCAACTGTCTATGAATTTGAAGAAGATCAACAATTCGTCTTTGAAAGTATTATGTACTCTGCAATGACTCTATATAACAACGGAGGAGCTTCAAGAACAAAATTAACTGAATCTCACCGCCGCTGGGAAAATGAACTTTCAAAAAAGAATGAAGAAAAACTAAGTCGTACCCAAGAATTAAATACAGCAAAAGTCTTAGCACTTAAAGAACTAGGATATACCGAAATAAATGAACATAATGCCAGTGAAGTCTTCGATAAAATAGCCGAAATTCAATCACGTGGTATATATAATTAGAAAAACAAGCATAATAACTTGTTTTTTTCTACTATATAAATGTATATAATGAATTTACATTCATTATTCAATTTGATATAATTAAAAAAAGAGCAACTGCCAAAGCCGTTGCTCTTACTAGAGTAAGTATTATAGCACTCAAAAAAAGAGTGCTTCTATTTGACTTTTTCAATATTTCAAAGAGAGAGTAGGTGTATATATGCAGTGTAACACACTAAAATAAGAACGCAAAAGTAAAAGAATATTTGTTCGCTTTTAATTAAAAAAATTTAATTATATTATAAGTTTATATCTATCTTATATAATAGAAAATTTATCAATATGATAAAATAGATTCTTTTAAAATTAATATAAAAAGAAATAAAAAAATAATTTATACTCTATTTATTTGTCTTTTTAAAGTTCCTATAATATATATTATGTTAACTTCTGCATTTTTTAAAACTATAAATTATAACTGTTTCAATTCTATATAATATTAATATAATTAATAAAATATACTATCTGATATCAATTATAAATATATATTCATCATTCCATATCCAAAATTATAAATACACATTTAAATATTTATACTCAAACAAAAAAATTATATATTCCCATACAAAAATGCACAACTTAAGTTTAACAAATACTCACATCTCAGTTCCTCGATGCAAATCTGAAAAAGCATTTTGTCACTATTATTTAATTTAAAATTTTGCAAATTCATTCTTTGCAAATTTGCATTAACTATTTGAAAGATGAATAGTAATTAACCGACGATGCAAATTTAAAATGTATATTTTTTTAATTTTACCTAAAAATAATAATATGGAGGTAAAAATGGCAAATCAAAACATTAAATGTGATGTTACAAATTGTAAATTTAATAATAGTGATACAAATGAATGTAATTTAGAAGAAATAGATGTATCATGTACCTGTGATAAATGTAATTGTAACACTAAAAAAGAAACAATATGTAATTCATTTAAAGAAAAAGAATAGGGTAGTAAGTCCCCTATTCTTTTTAATAACTTTAATTTTACTAAAGTAATTTATTGTTTTTTAAATCATATCTATATATCATATATGTATTACTATTATTAAATACTGTAAAACTTAAAACACTATTACTTATATTAAAATCTAAACTAGCCCTCACCTTCTCTTCTTGATATGTATAAAAAGTACGAATTGGCATTAATAATTTTGATTTTAAGTTTTCATCGAATATATCAATACTCTTATTATAGAATACTAAAATTAAATTATCCAAAGCATATATATAATCATATTTAATATTATTAACAGACTTATTTGTTGAATAACTAGCTATTTGATAGGTAGTTTTATTATCATCACTATAGGCATAAATATTATCATTTATTAATACAACATCATCGAATAAATATCCCGTATCTATATCCTTATCTTTATTAATAATTTTAAACTTATTATTTTCCATCACAGAAAAATAACCATTTTTATAATCCTTAATATATGAATAATTAAAATCTGTCAAAGCTGTTCCTGTACTATCAATTACTCCTTGCCGTCCATCTTCTCTTTGAACAATATAATTATTATTTGTTACAAATCTATAACTAACATAATTATTATTAATTATCTTATCATCCATATAATCGTATAAAAATTCTACATTATCTTTACTCATTATTAAAATATTATCTTTTTTTTCTTTAATAAATGGACAAGTATCATTAGCACACATTAACCTACCATAAAATTTTTCTTGTGAAACACTGGAAGTACATAATTGGTGACTACAATCATAAAAATACAAATACTTATTTAAATCCAAATTTTCCCATTTCACCTTATAACTAATAATCAAATACAAAATAAGCACTAATACTCCATAAATACCTACTATCCAAATAATTCTCCACAAATTGTTCTTTTTTAACATATTATCCTACTACTTTCCTCTTTAAATTCCTTTTTTCTTTTCTTTTCCTTATAAATATTACAATTTTATCATATATCTCTTCTAAGAACTCCGTTATATAACTGTTAGATAAAATTATAAGTATTGAAAACAATAATAATCTTAAATTAATCTTTTCAATTAACAAGAAATCTTTTAAAATAAATAGTAAAATGTAAAATACTATAAAACAAGTATAAACTAAAATTTTTCTAATTAATGAAAGGGGTTTACTAACATTATAAAGTAATCTCAAATTTAAATAGCCTGTAACACATACCGCAACGAATCTTAAACTTTCAAAATCAATATTAAATATATAAGATATTGCTATTAAAAACCAAATATTAATAAACACACATAAACCACTTGGTAAAGCATTTCTAAAAACTTTAACTAAAAAACCTTTGGAAACCTTATTATAATTTGGTTCAATAGCTAAAAAGAAGGAAGGAATACCTACACATATAGCACCAATTAAAGATAACTGAATCGGATAAAATGGATACTCATGTGACAAGATAATACACAATATAGAGATTAAAAATGAATAAACTGTTTTAATTAGATACATACTTGCCACACGTTCAATATTATTAACCACACGTCTGCCTTCATCTACAATTTTTGGTAACACTGAGAAGTCTGAGTCAGTCAAAACTACTTCTGATACACTACGAGCCGCACTAATACCACTTGCCAAAGCAATACCACAATCTGATTCTTTCAAAGCTAATATATCATTTACACCATCTCCAATATAGCCTACAGTCTTTTTTTCTTTTAAGGCCTTAACTATCATTTGTTTTTGATAAGGTGTTACTCTACCAAATATAGTATAATTATCCACAATTTTAATCATTTCATTATAATCACTAGGTAAATCTCCCCCCGCAACAAATTTATCATATCCCTCTATATCTAATTGCCTTAAAATATTAGAAACGGTAATTGGATTATCCCCAGATATAATTTTAATATCAACTTTTTGCTGTTTAAAATATTCCAAAGTTTCTTTAGCATTAGAACGTATATTATCTTTAATTATAATAAATGCTAACACTGTATTCTTTTTAGTATCAAATTCTTTTCCACAAGAAACAAGAGTAAGTATACGATATCCTTCTTCTATATATTTATTTAAATCACTATAATCAGTAACTTTTTTATTAGTAATATATTCTAATGCTCCCAAAGCAAATTTTTCATCTTCAAATTCAGTTAAAGAATATTTTCTAGCTGAAGAAAATGGAATTTTATTAATAACCTTTTTATTATTTTTAATCTTAAATTTCTTCACCAAAGCATTATTCGTAGCATTTCCATCCTCATATATCATATTTGATATAATATCATTAACATAATTTTTATCACTATTTTCATATAGCACATTAACAACATCCATACTACCATCGGTAATAGTACCAGTTTTATCTAAACATAGTGTATCAACGCAAGCTAAAAGTTCAATACCAGATAACTTTTGAATAATAACTTTTTTTGATGCCATTTTAATAACTCCAACAGTTAAAGATATTGAAGTAAGTAATACCAAGCCATCCGGAATCATTCCAATAATACCTGCTACTGAAGATAAAATTGATTCGGAATATGATTGTCCACTATGAAAGAATTGTGTAATAAACAAAAGTACTCCAACGGGAATAATAAGAAACGTAACCACTTTAAGTATAGCATTAATATTTTTCATTAAATAAGAAGAATCATCTACAGTTTTGCTTGCTTCCTTAATTAAGTTATTAGCATATGTATCTTTATTTATTGAAGTAACTTTAGCATATCCTGTTCCGCAAGTAACAATTGAACCAGATATCACCATATCATTTTCTTTTTTTAATATAGAATCACTTTCGCCAGTAATAATAGATTCATCAACTTCAAGATTAGAAGACTTAACAATTTTAGCATCTACAATCAAACTATCACCTTGATTTAAATATAACAAATCATCAAGTACAATTTCCTCCGGTAATATTGAAGTTTTTTTACCATTCCTTATTACATTAATCTTAGATACTGTTGCGATTTTCAATTTATCAACTATAATCTTTGCCTTTATTTCTTGATAAATACTAATAAATGTATTAATTAAGATAGAAAAGATAAAGGTTGCATTCTTTATAGATCCAGTAGTTAATACTAAAACAAATAAAACCAAATGAATTACATTAAATAAAGTAATCGTATTAGATAAAACAATTTCTTTTAATGATCGAGAGTTTTTAATATCTTCATTATTAACTAAATGATTATTAACTCTATACTCTATATCTTTTTCGTTTAAACCATCCATAATTTACCTTCTTTCAAAAAATGGGATCAGTAATTGATCCCAACTATTATCTATAAAAATATCCTCCACCATTATAAACAAGTTTAGGGAAAGCAAATATTTCTCTTGGATTAATTGCATAAGGATTAAAATTCCAAGGATTATGTCCCTCAGCAATTCCAAAATGCAAATGAGTTCCCGTAGTACAGCGATCTTTTCCGCCATGTGCTGCAGAAGTACTCCAACCACCAACATATCCAATAACTGTCTTATCTGTTACGACTTTACCAACATATGTAGAATCAGCATATTTTAACAAATGCATATATACAGTAGTATATTTTTTTCCATTTACCGTATGAGTTATATATAATGCATTTCCTCCACAAGTCTCATAATTAGCAATACGAGCTATAACTCCATCAGCTGCTGCATAAATTGGTGTTCCTTCACTAACACAATCCAAATCTATCGCGTAGTGAGCTCCACCACCACTCCAATCATTTCTAATTGAACGCGTAAATTCACTCGTAACACAACCCTTAGCTAACGGATACTTCCAACCATAAGCATTAATTGACGTAGTACAAGTAGCAATATCTTGATTTCTAGAACAGCCCATATCTGCATAAACTTGAATAACTTTTTTAAGATTATTGATATCTTCAGCCAAATCTACACCTTCAGATTGAAAATTAGTCAAGCTATAACTAAGTGTATTAACTTTTTGTGTCAATTCCTTACGATTATTCTCCAATTTAATATTTTTTTCTTTTAATTCTTTTTCTTTCTTTTGCAAGTCTAAAATTAACTGTTCAAGTTCATCTATCAAATCCGAATTATAATTAGTAAGTTGCTTAACAACCTCATATCTATAAATAAAATCTGTATAATTTTCCGCATCGAATAAATATTCTAAATAAATATTTCCTCCGTTTGATATCTGTAAAAACTGAATCAGCCCATCTGTTTCAATCTTTTTTGACTCAATTGTTTCTTTACTTTTTGCTATGTCCGCCTCTGCAGTCTTAATTTCTCCACGAATTTGTTCTATTGAACTTTCAATACTAGATATTTCCTTGTTTAACTTATTAATTTGATCTTGTGTAAGCTTAACATTATTTTTACTATTGTTATATTTAACTTGCAAATCTGCTAACTGATCGTACATATCCTGTAACGTTTTCGCATCAACTCTAACAATAGGTACTAACAATAAAAAAACTAACATTAATAAAAATAAACATCTTCTTTTCATTCTTACCACCTTAATATAATTATATAGATATTTTATTTTAAAGTCAATAATTATAAGTAAATAATAATTTTTTTAAAATGTGTAAAAGCCTAAGAATTCCAACGAACTAAAATATCTTTATTCACTATCGAAGCATCAAATCTATAATGTTTTGTAACTACTGCTCTAGGTAAATAATCTTCATCTCTAACCGGTTGTCCCCCATTATGAATAATATATACTATTCCTTTTTTATTTCGATAATCAGACACCATCCCTATATGCTTATTGTTTCCAAATATTACTATATCACCAGGCATCCACTCATCTATATCATAAATATCGTTTGTTAAAGTTGTTGCATATTTATCAAAAAAGACTCTCAAATTAATTACTCTTCTAAAATCAATATTCTTGTCTATTATCTTAATATTATAATCCAATCGATTTTTTTCAATATCATTGTCTATCATATCTTTAAGTGAATAGCCTGCTTCCTTAAACGCTCTCCAAATAACATCCGTACAGACGCCTTCCTTATCACCTGGATATCCACCACTATAGTATTTAGATCTATATTTTGGTTTATTCTTCACATCTTTCTTTGCTCCAATAAGAAAATCCGTATAATCATCCACACCATTATTATTAAAATCAACTCTACTCACTACAGTATTTATCATAAAATCTTTAGCAGTATATTTCTTTTTTGGTAATAAATTATAATAGTTTAATATAAATAACAATATTATAACTATAACAATTAAAACAACAATTCTCTTCTTCATACCTCATTCATCCTTCTGATATTTAAATTCATTTAATAATAAAAAGGAAATTTAATTTCCTTCCATTATTTATCTTAAAAATCTTGTCTATCCCTTATAAAAGGAGGAACATCTAAATCATTTTCGTTATAATCATCGTCATCTTTATACATATCTTCACGTTTAGTAGAATTAAAGCTATGATATAATGGTTCACTTGGTTCTTCAAAACCTGTAGCTATAACCGTTACAATGACTTCATCTGTTAAATTCTCATTAATAACTGCACCAAAAATTGTATTAATATCAGTATTTGCAGCTGTTCTAATAACCTCAGCAGCTTCTTCAACCTCAAATAAAGTTAGTGAACTGCCACCAGTAACATTGATAATTGCATCTGTAGCTCCATTAATTGAAGTTTCAAGAAGTGGTGAAGATACTGCTTGTTTAGCAGCTTCTACTGCTCTATTTTCTCCAGAACCGACACCAATACCTATCAAAGCATTACCTCTATCTTTCATAACTGCTTTAACATCAGCAAAATCCAAGTTAACAAGACCAGTAATAGCTATCAAATCAGATATAGATTGTACTCCTCTATGCAATACATTATCAACTTCTCTAAACGCCTCTAGCATTGGTGTAGATTTATCGATTAATTCTCTTAATTTGTCATTTGGAATAACTATCAATGTATCTACGTGTTTTTTTAATTCATCAAGACCAGCTATTGCTTGTTCCATTCTTTTTTTGCCTTCAAAACTAAATGGTTTAGTAACAATACCTACTGTTAAAGCTCCAAGATCTTGAGCAATTTCAGCAACAATAGGAGATGCTCCAGTACCGGTGCCACCACCCATACCACAAGTAACAAACACCATATCAGCGCCTTTTAATGCTTCTTCAATTTCATCTTTAGACTCAAGTGCTGCTTCCTTTCCAATAGCTGGATTCGCCCCAGCTCCAAGTCCATCAGTAAGGCTACTACCAAGTTGTAATTTAGTTGGTGCCAATGAATCATTCAAAACCTGCAAATCTGTATTTGCTACAATAAAATCAACGCCTTTAAGACCTGAATCAATCATACGATTAACAGCATTACAACCGCCACCACCAATACCTACAACTTTAATTTTAGCTAATTGATTCATTTCCAAACCAAACATATTATTCATTATTTTTCCTCCTTATTTCTAATAAAGCCTTTAAACATCTTAGTAACAACCGCTTTTTCTTTCTCTTTTTTTCTCTTGTCTTCTGGAGTCAACAATAACATTTCATCATCTTGGCTTATCATAGAATATTCTTTCCCCCTTACTGCCATCTTATCATTAAAATATTTAATCATTCCCATAGCAGTAATATATTTGTTATCTCTAATTCCTATTTCTTCCATTAAATATATTATAACATCTTTTCCAAGAATTTCATATACTAAATTTTTAAAAGATTTAATTTCTGTAAGCCCACCAGTCAAAACTATATATTGAACTTCTTTTTTAGTAAGTAACATAATCTGCTTTTTCGCATAATTAAGTATCTCTACTACTCTACTCATAACAACTTCAGTAACTTCAAGTTGATTAAGTTTAATTCTTTCTCCCATATTATTATCTAATTCATATACATCATTCAAATTAGTAAATCTCTTATGGCAAGAAGCAAATCTCTCTTTAATCTTTCTAGCATCTATTATATTAACACCGAAAACATAAGCAATATCATTTTCAATATTAACTCCACCTAATTGAATAGTTTCAGTATTCATTAATTTCCCGTGATTAATTATTGAAACATTCACCGTTTCGTGTCCTAAATTAACTACTGCCCCAACTTTATTATCTAGCTTTGGCGTTCTAACTTGATAATAATCTGCCAATCCAGACAAAGTAATGTCAACAATCTCAAGTCCTGCTCCTTCCATTACACTAATAACTGAGTAAACATTTTTCTTAGGAACTGTAATCATAATTCCCTTTAATGATAATGTCTTACACTCTCTACCAACTGGAAATTCTACACTTTGTTCATCATCTAAAATAAATTCAAGAGGAACCACTGTAACCAGTTCATAATCTCTATCTATCTTATTATAAGCAGAATCCTTAATTACCTTGTTAACCTTTTCTGTATCTATCATTCCATTAACATTAATACGTCCTGTAACATACATATACTTAACGTTATATTCTGGAACATTAACGATAGCTTTCTTTATATCAAATCCTAACTCTTCATTTATTTTTTTAATACCATCTTTAATAGTATTAACAACCAAATTAGAGTCAACAATTAACCCCTTTCTAATACCTTTAGACTTAATTGAATTACTAGCAAGTACATATACCTTATCGTGAATTACTTCTCCAACTAAAAATTTAACAGTATCAGATCCAATATCAATACTTGTATATATTTTCTTCATGATATCGACTCTCCCTAAAATGATACAATTTAATTATACACAAAAATTCTAGTAAAATCAACAATATCTTTTTATTTTTTATCCTCTTCTTGTTAATTTGTATAAATAAATAATAAAAGAAAAAAAGTAAACACTAACTGTATTACTTTATAGTTACAAATTATCTTTAATCTCTGGAAACAAATCATATAAATTATATTCTAAAAGATTATCAAAATAATCTTTTAACTTAAATACTTCTTTAATATGATATTGAGCATTTTGATAAACCCCTCTTCTTACAATAATATCTATTAATCGTTTTTCAAGAGTAACAACTTTATTAGTACACATTAAATCACATAAATTAATAATTTTCTCGTATATTGTATAATGATGATTTTTAATAAAATTCTCCCTAAATTTATTTTTTGTAGGAAATCCTCCAGCTGTACAATTAACATCGTTATTTAAATACGAATGTGTAAGACTAATATTACAATACTCTTCATCATATCCGCAATCTTTTAGATACTTGTATCCTTTCAAAATATGATGATGAAAAGGTCCAACCATTTTTCCAATATCGTGAATATAGCCTAAAGTCTTTGCCTTATTAGGATCAATATCATATCCTTTTTCAAGTAAAGCCTTAGCTATCCTATATGCTGTATTGCCTACACATATAGAATGATTAATCCAACCATCGTGTTCTGTTTTACCACGAGCATTTTCCAACATCTCTCTAGCTTTTGTACTAGTTAACTTCATTTTACCACCAACACTTCTATTTTATTCTACATCATCTTGTAAAAAATATCCAATATTTTTTAATTCAGTATTTGTTGCCATTGCATCAATCGTTTTCTTAATTATTTTATCTATTGGCATTCCCTCACGATAATCCGCTAAAGCCATATAATTAATTCTTCCATCAGATAATAATCCCTTCGCAATATGTTTAGTTTTATCCGTATATACAGCAACACTTACTCCCCCACCATCTTTGGTAAGTTTCATACAAGGAACATCCGTAAAGCCATCGCCAATATATATCATATTCGCATGGGATATCCTTCTATCATTATCCAACATTTTCTTATTTAAGCCATTATCATCAGATATATCCAACACACCTTTATTAATTCTATTTAAGAATTGTGTTTTGTTCGTATAATTAACTGCAATTTTAGGCCACATTGCGTTACCATCCTCATTATAAAAGAACTCAGAAGCATAAATTTCCTTAAATTCATTACCTATCTTTGTCCCTTCGATTATTTCTTTTAATCCTGAAGAAATAATATAATGTTCAATAATCATCCCCCTACTTTTACCATAATCATTAATTCTTTGAAACCAAGTATTAACTCCAGGGAAAAGTCCTATTTCCTTTCCCATCGCATTTAAATAATCCCTCTTCAAACTACGGTTATTATCCACCATCTTTTTAAACATTAAATACATATACGTTAATACTTGATCCATCTTATTATTTTCTCTAACACGGTTAGCCTCTGCCCAAAAACTTTTTGCATCTATCCCCAAATTAGGAATAAACGTATATTCCTGCATATCCTTAGCACATAAAGTCTTATCAAAATCATACATAATGGCAATAATATTATTTCTCATTGTATCCTCCTAATATCATTATATTACTCTTCTAAGCTTATTATCCATAATTGAATACAAATAAACATTAACCTCTTTTTGACTAATCTTCATAATATAATCTCGATATCCACTAATTTGTTTAATATAATTCTCATCATCTATATTTTTAAGTTTATAATCAACAATTTTTATTTCCTGATCATATTCAAGCATTAAGTCAATTATTCCATGATATAAAACTCCATCATCTATATATTTAAACTCATACTCTCTATACACCCTAATATAATTATTATCTAATTGTCCTAATAAATTATCTACATATTTATTTGCTCCTTTTTTAAACAGAGCATATTCAAGCATTTCATGAACTTTAGTACCATATTCCATTAATTTAATTTCATCTTTATCAAACAATCCAATATGACCCTTAGAAAAATGTTTGTTATCAAGTAAATTACTATTAATTTTAATCTCTCTCTTTGCAATTTTCTTTCCCTCAGTTGCTTCATCAATTTCCTTAAATTTAACTTGTTCATAGTCGTGACTATAGTTTCCATTTACATTAACAACATACCTATCTATTGCTTTAACCGAATCAAGAATATCTAAAAACGAGCGATATTTAATTCTCTTCTCTACAGGAACTAATCCCGTATATTTATTCCCATTCTCATCTCTTAAAGAAGTAACGATTATCATCTTTTCCCTACATCTAGTTAACGCTACATAAAATAACCTAATTTTCTCAGAAACTTCTTCTTTAAAGAAATTATCTACATATAATTCACGTAATATAGACTTTTGAACATTCCCATCATCTGAAACATAAGGAAGTATTATTCCCAACTCATCATTAAAAAGTATTCTTTCATCAATATCCTTAATAGTAAACTTATTATGCATTCCTGTAAAATAGCATAGACTAAACTCTAAGCCCTTAGATTTATGAATATTCATTATTTTAACTGCATCTTCACCACTAGTATTAACTGAATATTTAATTAAAAGTCCTCTTTCGATCACCTCATCAATATAATCAATAAACTCTCCCAAAGAATACCCTAGATCATTTAAACTATTAGCCATATCTAATAAGTTATCTATTCTAACAATATTCTCATCAATATTATGTAAACAAGTTAATTTATCATAAATTTTAAATTTACTTAAAATATCATTAATAATCTCTAACAAGCTATTATTCAAGTCAATATTTTTACATATATTAATAATTTCATTTTCGTATATCTTATTATCTTTAAAAATATTATATATTTCATTATCTGTATAGTTAAAAATAAAAGATCTAGCCACTGAAGTAAACACATATTTAAATTTATTATTTTGTATTCTCTCATTTACAAAATAAACCAAACTAACAAGATTTTTAATAACCATTATTACCATATCATTAGTAAGTACCAAATCCATATAAATAACTGACGGAATACCATTATACTCTAAAATTTTCTTATATTTATCCAAATACTTATTTCTATCAGTGATAATACATATATCCGAATATTTTAGTGGTCTCAACTTGCTACTATCTTTATCAAAAACTAAATAACCTTCACGAATTTTTTTATTTATATCTTCACTAATAATAAATAGTTCTTTCTCTTCTCTAGTAAATTCATCTTTCTTATCATACTCATAGTTATATATTTCCAAACTATTGTTGTGACCCGTCTTTTCAATATCATAATTGGTATTTCCATATACCATATTATGACTAGTAATATAATCTGCGTTTCCAATCTCATCATCCATAATAACATTAAAAATTTCATTAATGTTATTCAAGGTCTCAGATCTACTTCTAAAGTTTTTAAGTAAATCTATTTTCACTCCACCAGAGCCTTTACTATAAAGATTATATTTGTCTTGAAAAATATATGGATTAGCATTTCTAAAACGATAAATCGATTGTTTCACATCTCCAACCATATAAACATTATCATTACTAATAAGACTTACAAATTCCTCTTGTATTGAGGAAGTATCCTGATACTCATCAACCATTATCTCATTAAAATAATCTCTAATTTCTTCTCTAACATAATCAAACTGCTTTACCAAAGTAATAGCCATATGAGCTATATCATTAAATTCATAAATATCATATTTCTTTTTATATTTAATTACTTCATCATCCAATTTCTTAATAATCAATAAGATTACCTCAATATAATCATAGGTATTACTAATTCCTTTAGCAATTTCCTCCATATCCTTATACTTTAGTAATTTTTTTATCTCTTCAATTTTCTCTTTTAATAATTCCTTAATATCAAGTCCTTCTTCACTAACTCCAGTAAATCTAACCGTATTCATACTAAGAAAGGTTACATAATCACTATATTTATCTCCCTGAAATAAAGGCTTGAAATAATTATCTAATTTATTACATAAACTATCAGTAATATAACTTGTAAATTCCTCATATATCTTTTGTAACTCTAAAATCTTCGCTTTAATTAATTTCTCATATTTAATAATTTGTTTATCAATAAATTCTTGATTACAATATTTATCAAAATATGTTTCAATAAACTTTTCTTTATCAATTTGTAGATCTAGTTTATTAGCCAAATTAATAATATCGTCTTTTAAAGACTTATCATCCTTAAGACAAAAATCTTGAATTAATTTATCAAATTTACAATCCCCATACATTTCTTCAAAAATTTTATCCATTACACGATATTTATATATCATCATTACATTACTATCAATTATCTTAATATTTTGTTTAGCATCTAATAAATATGCATACTTTTTTACTAAAGAAAGTGCAAAACTATCAAAAGTTGTAATATAAGCCGAATCTAGAAGTCCAAGCTGTTTATCAAGTTTATTCTTAATAATTGCATCTCTAATTCTTTTTTTCATCTCTGCAGCAGCCTCATTAGTAAAAGTTAATACTAAAAGTCTGTCTACATCTACCCCATCTGTTATTTTTCTAATAACTCGCTGGGTAAGTACCGCCGTTTTTCCAGAGCCTGCACCAGCAGATACAATTATATTTGTGCCTTCCATATCTATTGCTTGTTGTTGTTCTTTCGTATTAGCCAAAAACATCACCACCATTCAAACTATCATCTACTACAATATTTACATAGTCATCACTCTTGACAAAGCAAATATCTGCAAACTTACAGTATTCACAACCTCTATTCTTACCGTCTATTACCTTTGGATTAATATCAAATTTATTACTCTCAATATTTTTAATAACCTCGTCAATTTTTAAAGAAGTATCGTCAATTATCTTTCTCATACAATCATTATCAATTACCTTACTACTTTTAGCAAAAGATCCATCTTTTAACGTTTTTAACCCCTTTATAATTTTAGAGTTATCATAATCACTATCTATTAAACTCAAAATATCTTTATCGCTATTTGAATACCCTTGTAATCTATAATCCTTTTCACTAATATTAAATTTTTGTAAATAAAAGCCAACATATACAGGATTCTTAAAATTCATTTTAGTAGACAAATATAAATATATTGGTAACTGCATATCCAATCCATACTTTAAATTATTTAAACTAATAATATCATTTCCTGTTTTATAGTCAACTAAACAAATATAAGTTTTATCATTATCTACGTAATATAATATCTTATCAATAACTCCAACAAATTTAATATTATTTCCGTAATCTATTTCTATTTTTTCTTCATAAAGAGCCTGATCAAATGACATATAATCTTTTTCCTGTAAAACTTGTTTAAGTAAATCTTTAATATTTTCCTTATATTTATTTAAGAAAAAATATTCTCTTTTTGTAAATACTCTCCCCTTACAGAAAATATCTGCATATTTATCCGTATCATAATCCTTATTTCTAAGGCACTGTTCCATTATAAAATGAACCATACTTCCAATAACTGCACTAAAATTTTCTTCATAAATATCTAATTTTAAGATCTCGCTAAGATAATACCTAAAAGCACACTTACTATATATTTGCATCTTTGAATATGACAAAGTAAGCTTATCGCTTATTCTATCAATCCCTAAATACTTATTTGAAAAACTATTATAATTAATCTTAAAATTACTCTTCAAATTACTAAATTCTTCCAAAACCTGACCATATTTAATAAAATTGTCGTAGCATCTTACTAGCTTAATTTTATTATTTACTTCACTAAAACTATAATCATATTCACAGTTTCTATCAACCACCAAAAAACTACTGCAAAGTGTACTAGGATAATAACTCTTCTTACTATCTTTATCCTTATAACTAATATAAAGATTTTTAATATCTTTAATTTTCTTAACAATATCTTCTCTTAAAAAATTATTTAATTCTCTTGTGGTAAATACGCCAACCATCTTAGCAATATTATCTGTAATATAAAATGTATCCTTATAACTATTAGGAATTAATGAATCATTAAATCCCATCATAAAAATATATTCATCATCTAAACTACAATAATTAATATAATCAATTATTTCTATTGCATTATCTACCTGTTTATCACTAATTTTTTCATTCTCCAACTTATAAATAATTAATTCCCTATCTTCATATTTAAGATACTTATTTAATACATTAATTAATTCCTCATATCCTAACATTTTTTGATCCAACTGTGAAATTACTTTTGATACATCATCACAATCTCTATATAATTCGATAAATCTTCTAACTGCCTCATAAGAAGACAAACATTTTTTGTACAAAATATTAACCTTTAATCCACACAAAGAAAATATTCGTTCTATCGTATTATAATAACTACTATCAACATTAGTAAGTTTAATTTTTTTAACATCCACCCCAGAATCTATTAATAAACAAATTCTATAAGCTACATCAAATACTTCATCTTCCATTGTTTTATAATGATACACCTTATGTTCAAATTCCCTATAATTTCCAAAAATGCATTCATAATTTAATCCCGCAAGCATTTCTTTATAAAAATCGCTCAATTTGAGATCATATATAATTATTTTCTTATCTTTAACATATTCCCTAAAATTATTGTTATATATAAGCATTTTTTTCTCATCAAGTAACTTCTTAATTTCTAATAATTTATCTAATTTTGCAATACCATATTCCTTATCCTTAACAAAATAAAGATTTTCAATATACATCTTAGCAATTTCATATTTGCAATTATATACCTTACTAATAAGCATAACCGCCTCATCATCATAACTAAACAAATATAATTTCATAAATTCCAAAATATTCATCATTTTAATTGGTATAAGACGATTAAAACTAAGTATTTTCTCCTTAACCGCATCCTCACATATCAATATTACCTCTTCATTTATATCCTTTAAAAAATCCATCTACTTCACCTAATTCCTATCTAATTAAAAATCCTATTCCATTACTTATACTTAATCAAACCTATAAATACCTACTATAAATTCCTTATCTATCACACTTTTAAATTTTAACATAAATAAAAATCATTGTCAAGATATATTTCGTACATCTGTTTGTATGTACTCAAAAAAGAAAAAAACTATTTTGTTCCAGTTTTCTTCTTAATATTCTTCATTCCTTTATGAATATCTTTCTTATAAAAATTATATGTTGTTTTAATAGCTATAGCTATCGGAAGTGACAATACAATTCCCCAAAAACCAGCAATCATTCCTCCAGCCGAAACTGAAAAAATTACTAATAATGGATGAATAGCATTTGTCTTACCATATACTTTAGGACCAATAACATTTCCATCTAAAGTAGGACAAATAATGCATATAATAACTGTTAAAATAAACATTTTTGTACTAATTACTGAAGAGACCAAAAGTGAAAGTACCGCTACCAAAAATCCCCCAAACCAAGGAATAATTGCTGATACCCCAGATAATATACCAAGAATTAAATAATTCGGATGTCCTATAATTAAAAAAGCTATCGTATACTCAATCATTTGTAAAATAATATTAAGACCCATTCCCATAATATATTTTGACATTTCACTATCAAGTTCTTTTAAATAAAAAACCAATCTTCTATTTCTTTTATAATAAAAATTTTTAATACCATTTCTTATCTTATCCATATCTACCAAGAAATAAACTGCCGCTCCAAAGACCACAATCGAAGAAGATATAACTGATACAGAAGTATTAACCAAAGTAATTGCTCCATTACTAATTTTACTACCTATATTATTCATAATACTAGTACTAAAATCTGTTAACGTTGACTGTAAATCACCCAAATTAATCTCATACTTAACCGATAAATCAGATAAAAACACTGAAATATTGCTTATAAAAAGTAAAATCTGTTCATACAATAAAGGTATAGTAGTAATTGCCAACAAAATAACTATCCCTAAAGATAACACACAAGTAATAAGTATTGCCACCCATTTAGCACATCCCATTTTTAATAGTTTTCTAACTAAAGGATACACCATATAAGCCACTCCAAAAGCCAGCAAAAATGGTGCTATAACACTAAAAACTGTTCCAACAAGACCAAGCCACAAGCCCCTTATCAAATAAAGTAAACAGATAATTGCTATTAATATCAATAAGTTAAGCAACTTAAAATTCAATTTATCATCCATAATTTCCTCCACAACTCCCTATAATTATTATACTACAAAATAACGTTTTTTTGAATTAAAACATCTACAAAATACTACAATATATTTATTTAAATAGAAATATCGCACAATAACTAAAAACAAAGGCCGCTTAACCTTTGTTAATATGAATTAAATTGTCATACACTTCTTCTAAAGCTCTACCAATTGTTTTCTTTGACTTATACTGACTAATTGGCTTCTGATAATAACCATTCTTAATCATCTGTTTACTCCTTAAAGCTGCCACATAAACCAATGCATATTTAGAATCAACAATTGTAAGTAACTTGTCTATTGATGGATAAATCACTCTATCACACTCCCTCATATCTTATAAAACTAGATTATACCAAAATTAAAATAAATACAAGTAAGTTTACAAAAATTTAACATATAATTTTCTTCCATCTAACAATTTACAAAATTTAAATATTATGTTATATTCATAGTAGGTGAAAAAATGACAAGAAAAAATATTAAAAAAAGAAAAAAATTAAGTATAAAAAAACTCTTAATATTCTTTATTCCGTTAATACTTATTATCACAATTCTTATTAATAAAAACCAAATTAAATGCTATTATTTATCTAAAAAAACTGGTTATCAAGAAAAAACTATTGAAGTTTTTCTAGACAAAAATATCTATCAGCAAATAAAAAAAGAAAAATACTCAAAAACCCTAGATAATATAATTAACAGTGAATACTACAATCCTAAATACCTAGATTCATACATCAATATAAATTACCTTGAAAAAGAAAACTTCTTTAAAAATATCAATTCCCTTCTTGATCTAGGATATACAGATAATGATATAAATAACATTTATGCTAAACTAAATAATGAATCAATAAATATTATCATTCAAAATCAATATATAAAAGACATCACTAATATAATTAACTTAAGCTATTTCAAAGAATCATATCTAGAACGTTACATAAAATATCTAGAAAAAGATAACAATAACGAAATTGATACTTCCGTTACGTATGTTAACATTGGTCTAGATAATGATTATTATACTAATGTTTCTAAAATCACTAACCAAGAAGATATTCTTGTATTAGTAAATAAATACCACGTTTTAGAATCCAATTATGAACCAAATGATCTAGAAGCTATAAGCAGTAAATATAATCGCTCAGTAAATGGAAAACTAAGAAAAGTTGCTAAAGAAGCTTTTGAAAAAATGTGTGAAGCCGCTAAAAAAGATAATATCACTATCTATAATGGTTCTGGCTATCGCTCATATAATTATCAAAAAAGTCTATATAATCGCTACGTTTCCATCGATGGTTTAAAAGCTGCTGAAACATATTCTGCCAGACCAGGATATTCCGAACACCAAACCGGTTTAGCTCTTGATATTATGAACGGTCGAGGTTCCTTTATAAGTCATACAGACAAAGAATACACTTGGTTAATTAACAATTCCTATAAATATGGTTTTATTTTAAGATATCCTAAAGGAAAAGAAAATATAACCGGTTATATGTATGAAGAATGGCATTTCCGTTACCTAGGACTTGATGTTGCTAAAAAAGTCTATGATTCAAATATCACCTATGACGAATATATTGCTAAAAACAATTAAAAAATAGTTGACAAAAACACTACGTTATTATAAAATTAAATACGTAAGCGTTTTGTGGAGTAGTACTCAAGAGGCTGAAGAGGCGCCCCTGCTAAGGGTGTAGACCGGTATTGCTGGTGCGAGAGTTCAAATCTCTCCTACTCCGCCATAAAAAAATTAACTCTTTACTCAGTAAAGAGTTTTCTTTTACAAAAAATATTATTTATTTGAAAAAAATTACATATATTTAAACATAGATATTTTCATAATTTTATAGTATAATCATCTTAGGTGAATTATGATAACAATAAAGAATAATAAATTAATAAATTACGGTAACCGTGGTATGACTCTTGAAGATGATATCAATCTTACAAATAATTACTATAAAGAAAAAGATATCGCTTTAATATATAAAAAGCCCATTCCCATTAAAGTATTAAAAATAAACGAAACTAAAACAAGAATAAAAGATGGTTTTTATGAACAAAAATCTACTCTAGATTACAGTGGTATATATAAAGAAAAATATCTTGAATTTGACGCCAAAGAAACAAATAGTAAAACATCATTTCCAATATCAAATATCCATCCACATCAAATTGAACACATAAAAAACATCATTCACTTCAAAGGAATAAGTTTTTTAATAATAAGATTTAATCTTTTAAACGAAACATATCTTCTCGAAGGGCATAAATTACTAGCCTTTTTAGAGGAAAACGAAAGGAAATCAATTCCGCTTAGTTACTTTCAAGAGAATTGTCCCAAAATAGCTTTAAAATATGCACCACGTCTAGATTACTTAAAAGTAATTGATATTTTATAAATAATATATTATAATATAATTAATAAAAAGTAAGGAAGTTGAGAAAAGTGAGAAAAGTCAAAAAGAAAAACATCATTGAAAAACTAAAAGAAAGCATTCAAGAAAAAAAAGAAAAAAAAATAAAAGAAAAAGAACGACGTTCAGGTAGAAGAGTAAATAAACAAGAAAAAAACTCTAAACCCAAAATAAAAAAAGAAGAACAAAAAAGCAAAGGAAATATTACAATTAAAAATAAAAAACAAGAAAAAGTAAAAAAAGAAAAGAAAAAAAGAAGTCTTTGGAAAAAAATTCTAACCATTGTCTTGATAATAGGAATAATTGGAGTATTATCAATTGCTGCTTTCTTCGCATATGTTGTAATAACCTCCCCTAAGTTTAGTGAAAGTGCTTTTGCCGTTAACGATCAAACCATCGTATACGATATAAATGGTAATATTATTGCCAAACTAGGAGCTCAAAAAAGAGAAAGTGTTACATACGATGAATTACCTCAAGTCCTAATTGATGCCATCGTTGCTACTGAAGATTCACGTTTTTTCCAGCATAACGGCGTTGATTTACCAAGATTCATCAAAGCCACTGCTCTAAATTTAATTGGTCAAGATGATGCTGGTGGTGCTTCTACTATTACAATGCAAGCCGTAAAAAATAATTTAACCCAAAAAGGTGAATTAGAAAAAAGCAAAATCAAAAAAATAATTCGTAAATTTCAAGACGTATATCTAGCAGTATTTAAAGTAGAAAAAGAATACTCAAAAGAAGAAATAATTGAATTATATGTTAACAACTATAACTTAGGGTCCAATGTTTATGGAGTTGGTGAAGCTTCAAAATACTATTTTGGAAAATCGGTTTCCGAATTAACTTTACCAGAAGCCTCTATGATAGCTGGATTATTCCAAGCTCCAGGAAGACATAACCCATATAAAAATATTGAAAGTGCCACTAAAAGAAGAAACACCGTTCTCTACCTAATGCAATATCACGGTTATATCACCGAAGAAGAAGCAGAATTAGCTAAAAAAGTATCTATTGAAAGCCTTCTAGTAGGTGTTAAAGGTGAAACCGAATATCAAGGATATATCGATACCGTTGTTGAAGAAGTTCAAAAGAAAACTGGCGATAATCCTTATAGCGTACCAATGAAAATATATACTACTATGGAAAAAGAAATCCAAAATGGTATTAATAAAGTAATGACCAGTGATGCTTGGTATTGGCGTGATAATCAAGTCCAAGCCGGAGTAGCCGTAGTCAACGTTGAAACCGGAGCAATTGCCGCTGTTGGTACTGGAAGAAATAAAACCGGAAAACTACAATTTAACTTTGCTACCCAAGCATATAGACAACCAGGATCAACTGCTAAACCAATATTTGCTTATGGCCCTGGAATTGAATATAACAACTTCTCTACTTACACACTATTTAATGATGAACCTTGGACCTATACCAACGGTCCATCAATCAATAACTGGGATGGTAAATTTTTAGGACTAATTACTACCAGATATGCCCTTCAAGTATCTAGAAACATTCCTGCCGTAAAAGCCTTTCAACAAATAGGTACTAAAAACGTTCAAAAATTCGCATACAGTCTAGGACTTGACGTTTCCTTAAATTCATCTTCAGAAAACTATCGCATTGTTAACAAAAATACTGGAGTTGATAATACAGTAAACGAAGCTTACGCTATCGGTGGTGTAGCTGAAGGATTTACCCCATTAGCAATGGCTTCTGCATATTCAGCTTTTGCAAGTGGTGGCTACTATACTGAACCACACTGCGTTACTAAAATTGAATATCGCCAAACAGGTGAAGTAAAAGAATATAAAACTACTAAAACACGTGTAATGAAAGATTCTACTGCATATTTAATTAATAATATTCTTGAATCTGCAGTTAACTATGGCTTTAATGGCGGAGCCAACGTTGCCGGTTCACACGTTGCTGCCAAAACTGGTACTTCTAACTTTGATGAAGCAACAATGAAAAGCAAAAACTTGCCATATAATGCTGTAAACGACTTATGGACTGTCGCTTATACCTCAAAATATTCCGTTGCCGTTTGGTATGGTTACAAAGAAGTTACTTCAACCACATATAATATTAATGGTACCGGTCATAAAGAAGGTGTAACCCGTGCTGTAATGCAATATATTCCAAAAGATACCAAAGGATGGACCGCACCAAGTTCAGTTGTCTGCCTAAACGTTGAAAAAGAAACATCTCCAGCTAAATTACCAAGTGAATACACTCCAAGTAATATGGTAACAAATGAATGCTTTGTAAAAGGTACACAACCAACAGAAATATCTAATCGTTACGGCAAACTAAATGATGTTACTAATCTAGAAGTCAAAAAGAATACTAATACCTCCGCTACTATATCATGGCAATACACTAACCCTGATGTAATAACCGAAGAATATTTAAAGAACTACTTTAATCAAAGTGTCTATGGTAACGAAAAAGAAAAATATTACAACGCCAGAATAGAATATAATAAAAAAACTCTAGGAGATATTGGTTTTGGAATATATAAAGTAGAAAACGATGGTACCACTACCCTAATCGCTTTTACCAAAGAATTAACTTATACTTATACCGGATATGGCAATACTGAATTAATAGTTAAAGCCGAATATGAAAAATTTAAATCAAATGCTAGTACCGGAACCAAAGCTACTATCAAATTTGAAGAAATAAAACCAAGTAAATTAATTGCTACATTAGCAGGAAAAGGAAACACCATTACTAAAATTGGCACATACACTGAAGAAGGATTAAAAGCTATATACTATGGTACACTAAATGTAACAGAAACTGCCACTGTTAAGTATCAAATAACTGTTAATAATGAACTACGTGAGTATAATGATAAGGTTACTCTTCAAACTTATATTAATACTCTACCAGCTAACACATATAAAATAACCTACATTATCAATTACCTAGATCAAGAAGAAACAAAAACAAGAAATTTAACTTTAAAAGAGTCATAAAAGAAGTCAATCGACTTCTTTTAGTTTATCCAAAACAAATTCCCTATTTTTTATTAGCATCTCATTATTCTTATCCTTAAGAATAGCCCTATCTATATAATATAAAGACTCTTCATATAAACCAATGTAATAGTAGCAAACACTAAGTAAATTATCAATCGTATAATCCCAACTAAATTCTTCATTAATATATGTTTTTTGATGGACCTTAATCATTAATGCCTTTATCAAATAATTAATTACTTCCAAATAATTCTGAAAATTATATTCAAAAATTCCTATTTCTACATATCCATCTCTTAAATATGGTGCCTCGTCTATAGCTTTTAAATACCACAAACGCGCCTCATCCACTCTTCCAAGGTTATTATAACACCTTGCAATATATCTCATCGAAGCTGCCCTTTCATCTTTCCAAGTAGCCCTATCCATTTTAAGATAATCCATTAAAGTCTGAATACCTTTCTCCCACATTCCATAATACATATATTCCCTTCCAAGATAATGTCTATTGCGATCATCATCAGCATCTTCCTTAACAGACAATTCTAATAAAGATAAATAATTACTTCTAGACTTTTTTTCATCTGGATAATGATCTAAAATAACATCCTCCGCAACCACTACCTTCTCATTACTTAAAGAGGTCTCCAAAACCTCATGTACCGGATGTACCCATTTATAATTATGCCTACTATGAATTTTCTCATAGTAAAAAGAAATTACCGGCTTTGAATCAACAATTTTCCAATTATAAGTATGTTTAAGTCTATTCGTATCCTTTTTCCACACCATTTCCATCTTTTCTCTCCACCCAGGTCTATATATCTCATCCAAATCAACACAAACACATATATCAGCATCTCCCGGTACCATTTCCAACGACTTATTTCTTGCCACATCAAATCTAAAAGGATTAATCACTTCCTCTTTAACAAAAACTCCATATTCACGTAATTTATTAACACTATTATCACTCGATCCCGTATCCAATACATAAATCTCATCCGCCTCCGATACACTCCTATACCATCTATCAATATTTTTCTCCTCATTCTTGCAAATCGCATAAACGCATACCTTATATTTATATTTCATAAGAATCACCCCTAAATTATATACTTAACTACCACAATTTACCATAATTCTCTTATAATTTTAACTTAATTAAATACTATACTTATATCATCAAGGAGGTGATATATGATTATAGAATAATTAAACAAACTGTGATATAATTTAAGTGGAGGTTGATTCTTATGAAATATACCATCGTTTTAGTCGAAGATGAAATTGATTTAAACAACTTAATTAAAACTTATCTTGAAAAAGCTGGATACAACGTTATTTCATATTATAATGGAAAAGATGCCTTAGAAAATATTAACATAAAATCGCACCTATGGATATTAGATATTATGTTACCAGATGAAATAAATGGCTATGACATTATTAAAAAAATCCGTGAAACCAACGAAATGATGCCAGTAATCTTTACCTCAGCAAGAGATAAAGATATAGATAAAATAATTGGTCTAGAACTAGGAAGTGATGATTATATTACAAAACCATATTCTCCTAAAGAACTTGTTCTAAGAGTTAATAATATTATCAAAAGAGTCTACTCAAATGACTTATCCAAGATAAAATATAATGATTATACTATTGACATTGAAAAAAGAACAGTTTCTATAAATGATAAAGAACTAAATTTAACTACACTAGAATTTGATTTACTAAAAATGTTTATTACCAATAAAAACAAATCATTTTCAAGGGATGATATCTTAAATATCATTTGGGGAGAAAATTATTTTGGCACAGACCGTGTTGTAGATGATCTAATAAGAAGATTAAGAAGGAAAATGCCTGACTTAAATATTAACACAATGTACGGCTATGGATATCGCCTTACATGAAAAAAATATCGCTAACTAATCAATTAATATATATATGCATATTAATAATAGGAATAATCTCTATAGCCTTAGGTATCATTTTACCTAAAGAACTATTACCAATATATGAAGAAAATATATATAATAAATTAAAACAACCGTTATTCTTTATTACTAACGAAGAAGACATAAATTTTAATAATGACAAAGAAGATACTGATATTGCCTATATCTATAAAATAAATAATACTATTTATTCATCTTACAATATTGAAGATGTAATACCTTCTTTTGATAGTTCAATTTTAAATTACACAAAAAATAGTTACGGTAAATTTATATATAACAATAAATTATATTATTATTATCATACCTATAAATCAAAAAATGAAACTATCATTTCACTTACAAATGATAAATACATAAGTACAATGAAAAAAGATATTTTACTTACAATACTAATAGTTACTGGATTATCGTTTACATTTTGCTCCCTGATCCTAATTGTATGGTCCAATAATCTAGTAAGTAATATTATAATTCTTAAAAGGAAAATCAAAAATATTGACAACGACAAATTTAACCTCAAACTAAATCATCCTTTCATTGATGAAATATACTCCTTAAATGAATCAATCGAAAGTATGAAGATCTATTTAAAAAACAATGAAGTTTATAAAAATCAAATGATTCAAAATGTATCTCATGATTTTAAAACTCCTATAACAGTAATTAAATCGTACATCGAAGCCGCTGAAGACGGCATTGAAACCAAAGAAAAAAGTTTAGAAATTATCAAAGAGCAAGTTGACAAGTTAGAAAACAAAGTACACTCCTTATTATATTTAAATAAACTAAACTACATAACCGATAAAGTAGAAAATTTAAAAGCTAAAACTGACGTTGCTATTGTTATTAACAGCTCCGTTAACAAATTCAAATTAATTAGACCAGATATCAATTACAAACTAGACATTAGTAATAACCAAATATATCAAGGCACCTATGATATGTGGGAAGCAATTATTGACAATCTATTAAATAACTTTATGCGTTATGCAAAAAAAGAAATTAAGATTACTGCTAAAAATCAAAAAATCATTTTATACAATGATGGAGAAAACATTGATGAATCAATATTAAACAATATTTTCACTCCATATGAAAAAGGTTTAAATGGTATGTTTGGTTTAGGATTATCCATTGTAAAGAAAACACTAAGATTACTAAACTATGATATTACTGTAACTAACATTAAAAACGGTGTAAAATTTATAATTAAATAAAATGAAAAAGAGTTTACCTACTCTTTTTCATTTCCCCGAGAATCAGTACCCTTATCCGTTGATCCAAGTCCAAAATATCCTTTAAATGTCTTATATAATCCTTCTGCACCTACTAAAGTAAATAAACCAATCCATACTGCATATAATAAATTAACTGAATAAAAGGATATTGCAAAACAAAAACCAATAATAAAAGATAAAAACAATGATAATATACTATTAAATATTCTTGATAAATTAAACATCTCTTTAATTTTCTGAATTGTCTGCGAAGATATAATACTAGCAAGAATTGATATATAAATTAAATCTAATAATAATTCTTTATTCACAATTATCTTTTACATAACTATCAATATCTTGTATTTTATGCTCTACTAAAGCCATTCTTTCCAACAATTCACTAAGTTTATTTACTTTATTTTCTAAAAGTTCAATACGATAACTTAACATCTTAGAAGCAGAAAATGTTCCCATTAAAGAACCAAAAATAGTTCCTACTAAGGCTAAAAGTGCAACTACCACACCACTATTCATTACATACCCCTCCTATATTATTATAGTATCTCCTTCTTTTTTAGTGTAATTATTTGACACACTTTTCACTTTATGATATAATTTTATTGCTATGGGGCTGTCTTGGCTTCGACAGGAATATAAGTCCTTATTTTGCAGGTCGGATACCTACGTTACAGGTAAATAAAAATAACTGGAAACAGAAACAATTTAGCTGTTGCATACGCTTAATTTAAGCAGCACAGGCTTCTCTATTTCTTTGCTTACGAGAAATAACAGAAGCTTATAAAGTAAGCTATAATATAGCCCATTTCTATAAGTTATATCGAACATAATAGAATCGAAAATACTAAGTTTTGTTAATTTATATAGTATTTTCTAAATCCTAAAATTAACTAAACCTGTAGATAAATACTGATAAGTATTTTTGGACAGGGGTTCGATTCCCCTCGGCTCCACCATTAGTGTTACTTTCTAATCTCCATTAAGAGATTAGTTTTTTATTACCACAAAAAAATCGCAAAACAAAAGATCTTTGCGATTTAACTATTCTGAAATAGTAATATAATTTTTGGAAGTGAAATCACCTTGACTCAAAGTAACTAATGTTATCTTACTATAAACCTTAACTTTTCCATCAACAAAATAATTACCACTCTTTAATAAATTCTTTACCTCATTTAACTTGACATTTAATGATCTTTCTGTCTGTTTTTGCTTCAAATTATAGGTCTTTAAAGCTACATACTCACTATCATCACTACACTCATCACCATTACTACAAGCATATAATTCTACCTGAAGATAATTTATCTTATAATAACCAGCAATACTCATATTATCACTATCAAAATAATCAAAACTATATTGTAAAACCTTATCATTAGATGAATAATCTCTTTTAAGTGTAACAGACATCTCTACCCTCTTCAACTCTTTAATCGTAGTCATAACATTATGATAAACTATATAATACTCCTTCTTATGCATTTTATCTTCTGAAGTTACTATAATTGTAATAGCTCCATCTATTGTTTTGTTTAAATTTTGATTATCCTTAACTTGATATGTTGCATTACTATCCCTTGGCGTAATCACCAAATCAAGCTTATCTTCATTATTAGTTAAATATAACTGAAATTTAACTGCTGAAGCATCCCAACCAATATCATATCCTTTTACACCTAAATACTTTAATTCACAATCAGTCCCTAATTTTCTCTGTGTAGTATTACTACTCCCTTGCCCATCAGATTTATTATCTACTGGTTTATCCCCTTCGTGAAAATATTGCCACTCATCGTATAAATCATCAACCTCATATCCAGTTTCCTTCAATACTGAACTTAAAGCATTTTTAGGCCTCTCTGTTTTTAAATAATTTACTTCCTTCTTATTAATTAATCTATACACTATGCCTTGTAATGTTTCTGAAGAAATAGCCATTCCTATTGTAGCATTCTTATTAGCCAAAGAATTCATTCCTACAACTTCCCCCTTAGAGTTTAATAAAGGTCCTCCAGAAAAGCCACTATTTATCGCTGAGTCCGTCTGTAAATATTCAACACCGCCCATACTTCTTCTTGCTGATAATATACCCTTTGTTATTGAAGCCTCACCTTTTAAATCTATTGCATACCCTATAGCATATAAATCATCTCTAGAATCAATATCAATAGTTTTTCCAAAAGGAAGTGCTAATGCCTTCACATCATCAACTAATAATACTGCAACATCAGAAATTATTTCATTACTAATCAAATGTGCCTTACTAATATTACCATCACTATACTGAACCGTAATATCACCTTGAATATCCACAATATGAGAATTAGTAAGTAAATAACCATCCTCATTAAAAAAGCCTGTTCCTGTAATTTCTTTATTCTCTATCTTATTAATTACCTTAACCACATTTTTTCTAATTAAATCTAAAGGTTTGTCGCTCGAAGTAACAGAAACTATTTCCAATCTTCCTGTATTCCCATCCTTGTCAAGAACTTGTTTATTTCTACTTAATGCCAAATACAAAAACACTCCTAAAGTTATTACTAAAAATACACTAATAATAACTAATATTTTCTTTCTCTTACTCATCCTACCACCTAGTATAATTATATAACTTTTTATGTTCATATGCAAGCACCACTCTTAAAAAAGAACCAAACCAGAAAAAATATTTTATAATACCTAAAAATATGATAAAATAAAGATATAAAGTATAATTTATATACTTATTAAGAAAGTTGAGTTAACCATTATGAATCTAATAAAAGAAATAAAAAAAATAATTCCATATAATGAACAAGAAGAAAATGATAAAAGATTAATTTTAAATTACCTTAATATCTTTAAAGATGATATTTTAACTAGAAATAATGAACTATGTCACTTTACCGTATCCAACTGGATAACAAATAAAGACCATAATAAAATATTAATGATCTATCATAACATATATAATTCCTGGGCTTGGACTGGTGGTCACGCTGATGGTGACAGCAATCTCTTACGCGTAGCCAAAAAAGAAGCTTATGAAGAAACAGGCATTAAAAACTTAACACTATTAACTCCCGATATTGCCAGTATAGAAATTCTTACCGTAAATCCTCACATAAAAAGAGGACGTTATGTCTCATCACATCTTCACCTAAACTGTACATACATCTTCGAAGCTGATGAAAAAGATCTTATCCGAATAAAAGAAGACGAAAACAGTAATGTCGGATGGATTGATATTTCCAAAATTAATGATGTCGTTAATGAAGAACATATGAAACCAATCTATGAAAAGCTAAATAAAAAACTCCTAAATATTAAATAACTTTTCTTTCTTACAAATCTACTATTTCCTACCAAATATTAATAAACTTGACAAAAACATTTGTTTATGATAATATAATAACTCATTGAAAAAAGACCAACAAATTTATATATAACTATAAAGAAAGAGGAAATAATATGACAAATAATAACGAACTTTACAGTACATTTTATAATATAATTAGTGAATTAGCTGAAGATCTAAGCATTTATAAAGATATTTCTAAAGTATTATATACCTATAATGAAACCGCAAATACAATTGACCTATATTGCCTTTTAAACCAAGAAAACATTGCTATTTCTCATTTAGGAAGAATATTAGAAAGAATCAGAATAACTCAAAAATTCTTTGATATTTACGGAATAAATTTTAAAACTCACATCACATCTTTACAAGAATTTAATATTAAAATTGAAACAGATGAACCATTCAAAGAAAAAAATAAAAATGCTGAAATTTTTCAAATAAATAACAAAACTAAATTACCATTTAAAAAATATACTCTAAATAAAAAATAGAAACAAAAGTTTCTTTTTTAATAGTATTTTTTACTATTTTTTTGTATAATATTTTAAAAGAGGTATCTATTATGAATAAATTTAAGAATAATAAAAAAACAATTTTTACTCTAAGTGCAATTTTAATCCTATTGATAATTTTAATATACTATGTTTTTATTGCTAAAAATACCCATCTAGACACTATAACTTCAAACTACATATTAAATATAAGAAATGAAAATCTAACTGATATAATGATTAGTATTACCAATATTGGAGGATCATACGCCCTAATTGCTATCAGTGTTCTTCTCCTATTTACCATTAAAAACAAAAAAATTCCTATTTCAATCATTATCAATCTAATTATCGTCTTTATTATCAGTCAAGTTTTAAAATTAGTTTTCTACCGTCCAAGACCCATCGGTATCCACTTAGTACCCGTATCAGATAAAAGCTTTCCATCCGGTCATACTATGGTAAGTATAGCATACTTCTATTTTTTAGCATATCTAATATACAAAAACGCTAAAAACAAAGTAAAAGCAACTATCCTTATTATTCCCATAATCATTTTACCAATTATAATTGCCTTTAGTCGTATCTATCTAGGAGTTCATTTCTTAACTGATATTATCGGAGGTTTCCTATTCGGATTATTCTACCTAATTACCTATATAACCCTATATAATAAAATAACTACTGGAGCATCCATATGAAAATAATTGGAATCATTGCCGAATATAACCCCTTTCATTTAGGGCATCACTACCAAATAAAGAAAATTAAAGAACTATACCCAAATTCACTAATTATTGCCATTATCAGTACAAACTTTACACAACGTGGAGATATTTCCATTATAAATAAATGGGATAAAACCAAAATATGTCTTGAATATGGTATTGACCTAATCGTTGAACTTCCAACTATATATGCAACACAAAGTGCTGACATCTTTGCTAAAGGAGCTCTACAAATTCTAAATGAATTAAAAATAGACACCCTCGTATTTGGAAGCGAAAGTAACGATGTAAAAAGCTTAATAAAATTAGCAAAAATTCAACTAAATGATAAAACATATCAAAGTAAAGTAAAAGAGTATCTAGATACCGGAATAAACTATCCTAGTGCAATGAGCAAAGCTCTAAAAGATATAACTACCATAAAAATAGATAAACCAAATGATTTACTAGGTTTATCATACATTAAAGAAATAATTAAACAAAATTACCAAATAACCCCTATCGCCATCCAAAGAACAAATGATTATCACAGTAAAAGTATTGATGCCCCAATAATAAATGCCACTCTAATCAGAGAACTATATCTAGCTAAAAAAAATATCACCCCTTATATTCCTCCTAAAGTTAATACCCACTTATATCCTACTGCTTCCATAAATAATGCCTACAATTATCTATTATTACGTATTATTACTAATAATGAATGCCTATCAAATTATCTAACTGTCGATGAAGGCATTGAAAAAAGAATCCTTGCAAACATTAACAAATCAGAAACTTGGCAAGAACTCACTGAACACATTAAAACAAAAAGATATACTTACAACAAAATAAACCGTATGCTAATCCATATTTTACTAGGTATTAAAAAAGAAGATAATAACAATTCCAATTATCTTCGCATTCTAGGATTCAATTCACAAGGCCAAGCCCATCTAAACAAAATTAAAAAACACTTAAATTTAGAATTATATACCAATTATAAACCAAACAGAAACAGTGCTCTAGATCTCGAATATAAAAGCACTTATGTTTATTCACTAATCATAAATGATAAAGCCCTTGCAGAAAAAGAATTTCAAAATAAACCAATAATTTATAAAAAAGACAAATAATTTCTTACTTATTTGCCTTTTTTATTACTTTAATCAATATTTGAATTATCTTATCAGGTAAAAAACTCTTCGCATATTCCACCATTAGATCATTATCTAAATTAAATAAATATGCTAACTTCAAAAGTTTATCCTTACTATCTACAACATTATAAACATATATATATGAAACAAAAACATTACATTCCTCAATTACCCTAATATCATATTCTCCCTTATCAAATATAAACATATATCTATTAAAACGATTATCACTAACATTATCATATATATCAATAATTTCAGTATTCCCCTCTTCCTTCATTCTAAATAAATAACTAAAATCATAAAATTCTTCATAATCAAAAATACTTTTAATAAATAATGTCAATATATTTCCTTTGGAAGCTATTCGTCCCACAAATTCCTTAAACATTTCCTTTTTATCCACTCTTATCACCACGTTATTAAAATAACATAATAATTTCCTCAAGTCAAATCTAATTACTCATTTTTACCAAAAGGTACCCTATAAGTGAACTTTTTGTTTAAAATAATACCAATATATGATATAATATTATTTCCAAGAAAGGAGAAATAACTATGAAAATAATCAATCTAACAGAAACCCAATACAAAAATTATTCTCGTCTTCAAAAGAATCAAAATTTTGGTCAAACTGTTGAATTTTCTTTAATCCACGAAAATATTCATAAAAGAAAATTATTCTTAGGCCTTGTTGATGAAAATAACAACATTCACGCTGCCACTCTTATTTTGATAAAAGATATTTCTCCTTTAATAAAAGAAGCCATAGCTCCAAATGGTTACTTAATTGAATATCAAAATAAAGAATTATTAAAAACTTTTACTGAAGAATTAAAAAAATACTTATTAAAAGAAAAAATCACCTATTTAATTACTAATCCAATGTTTAAACTAAAAGTATTTAACAAGTCTAATACTCTCATTGAAAATAACCAATTCATCTATGATTATCTAATTGAACTTGGATACCGTAATCTAGGATACCACTCAGAATTTGAAAAATATGACGTTATTCTTGAAAACTATCATAGTTCTGAAGATATATATAAAAATTTTAATCGTAATACCAAAAGAAACATTAAAGAAGCTATTAACTTAGGTGTTACTCTAAAAAAAGAAACCCCCAATAATTTACCAACACTATATAATATTTTTAAAAAAAAGACCACAAAGTCCCTTTCATATTATCAAAATCTCTTTAATGTCTACCAAAGTAACGACAATAAAATGGAAATATTCTCTGCTACCCTATCCCCACATAAATTCCTCATTAATAGCAAAAAACTATATGAGCAAGAATTAAAGAAAAACGAAATTATTCACACTAATTTTACCAAAACAAATTATCATATAACTGAAAAAAAACTAAACAAAAGAATAACCTCTGACAATATTTTAGAAAAATATCACGAAAGATTAGAATATGCTATTAAACTAGATCAAAAATATCAAGAGCCAATTACTCTAGGTACTTGTATTATTATTAGAAATAATCGTGAAATATATTTCCTTATGGACGGCTATAATGAAAATTATCGTATTATTCACTCTACCCATATTCTTAAATGGGCAATCATTAAAAAATATTACAGTATCGGATATCGGATCTTTAATCTTGGTGAAATTCATCAACAATATTATAACAAAAACAATAAGTATTATGGCCAATATTTATACAAAATTGGCTTCGGAGGTAATATTATCGAATACTCACCAAATCTATTACTAATAATAAATAAACCCGTTTATAATGCCTATAACAAACTAAAATTAATTAAATTAGCCAAATAAATATAAAGAAAAGTAGATTTATATAAATTTATTTCAAAATATTAAAAATAAATTTATACTATCTACTTTTTATTAATCCTCAAAATAACTAGTTCCAATAAATTCCCTAAGAATTGATAAAGAAGGAACATCTTCGCTAGGTAATGGTAGTATCAAATCAAGTAATTTAATCAATCTAACTGCCGTTAAGTATTCCGGATCATCTTCTTTTACCTGATATAACAAAGGTTCCGCATATACCTTTAATACCGCTAGTTCATATACCAAAAAAGTATTAAATATAACATCTGCCTGATCTTGATATGGAAATACATATTTTTCTTCCCCATTTCTCACTGAAGCCCACGTACTAAGTGTATGTGAAGAAGAATAACCCCTTGTTCTATTATCCCTAACCATTCTTCTTAATAATCTAATATCTGTCAAATTAATTCGATTATCATTATCAATATTTAAATATACCAAAGGTGAAATATATATCTTAAATTTCTTATTCTTAGGTATATCTTTAAGTAATTCCTCAGATAAAGCATGCAATCCCTCTACGATTAAAATATCATTATCCTTCATTTGAAAAGTCTTATTATATACTTTTTTTCCAGTAACAAAATCAAAAGTTGGTGCCGTAACTTTATTTCCTTTAAGTAACTTAGTTACCTGTGCATTAAAAAGCTTTATATCTATTGCTCTCAAACTCTCAAAATCAGGTTTTCCATCTTCATCTAATGGCGTCTCATCCCTATTAAGAAAATAATCATCTAAAGATATTGATAAAGGATTTAATCCCATTGTCTTTAAATACATTGATAATTTTCTTGCTGAAGTTGTTTTTCCAGATGAACTAGGTCCAGATAACAAAATTATCTTAATATCTTCCCTCTTATCTTTAATCGAAGCAGCTATTTGTTGTAATCGATAATCCGCTATTGCCTCAGATAAATTAATAAGTTCCCCAGGTTTACTACTAATAATCGCATCATTAAGTTCTCCAACACTACTTATATTTAATATCTTAGCCCATTCCAAACACTCATCAATACTATTAAAAAACTGTTCATGATGTTTATATTTAGTAATTTTTCCGTCATCGTATATTGTCGGATATCTAAGAATTATTCCCTTTCCCTTTAATAAAGTTAAATCAAAATATTTAAGTATAGAACTATCGTGCGGTAAATTTCCTAACATATAATTATATACTCCGTCAAACTTATACAAAGTAACAAAACTATTCTTATCATAAAATAAAGTTTTTATTTTATCTTCTCTCTTAATCTCTCTAAAATATGTTAGTGCTTCTTCTACTGTAGTATCTACTTTAATAAAAGGAATTTCCTTCTTAACCTTATCTTTCATTATTTCTTTAATTTTTTTAACATCTTCTTCCGTTACATCTTTATTAATTTCAAAAAATATTCCCCTATCAATTGAATTTCTTACTTTAACAACTGTATCTTTTCCCAAAGCTTCTACCAAAGAAACATTAAATAAATATATCAATCCTTTTTCATATATTCGGCTACCTGTCGCATCATTAATACTATATAATACTAATTTTCCATTTCTCGTTAAGGCATCATCATAACTAATTATTCTTCCATTAAAACTTCCACATATTATATCTTTATCCCCTTGGATATCATTAATAACATCTATTAATTTAACTCCTCTACGGTATTCACATTTACTTCCATCTTCAAAAGTTATAATAATATTATCCATTAAATCAACTCCTCATATTATATCTCTATAATAATTATATCATACATTTTAAATATTTAATACAGAACAAATAATAAATTGATGAAATTATCCAAATTTAGATATTCTTCTATAATAAAAAGTATGTTAGATTTTATATTTTAAAATCTCACATACTCTATCTTCTTTTAAACTTTCTCTAGTATCAATAATTCTCTGATTACTAGATCCTCTAAAAGGTACATTATAACTTTTAAGTTCCATTATAAAAGGTGAATCTACTAAAGCATCAATATTCATTAAAAGTTCTCGTAAATTATCTTCTTTTTTTGCTCTTTTAAGCAAATCCTCCATTCTATAACCGGTATAGCACCAAACACTAAGTCCATTCTCTTGGCAAAATTTAGCAATCTCTAAACAAGCATCTATTTGAAGTAGTGGATCTCCACCAGATAATGTAATTCCATCTTGAAATTCTATATTTTTAATCTCCTTACAGACCTCTGCTACATCTACCAATACTCCACCAGACAAAGAATGTGTTATTGGATTATGGCAACCAGGGCAATTATGAACACATCCCTGGCACCATATAACACTTCTAATTCCCTCACCATCTACAATACTATCAATAGTAATATCACTAGCTAATCTAATTTGCATTTTTCTTTGCCATTAAACCTTCTGTAGAATGTTTAACTCTATCTCTTTCCTCAGCCTTTTTACCATTATTAAACCTATCAACTGTTCCAACCAAATATCCTGTAATTCTTCTTATCCTCTCGAAGCCAACACCTTCCCCTACAGTTTTTTCTTCTCTTAATTCTACTTCTTTCATTATATTTTCCTCCTAATTATTTACAATTACAACTATTCATACTCTTTAATTTTTCAACTGAAACTCCCTCATAAGCATGTCTACCACAACCAGGGCATACATCCTTAATTACTCCAACATATCCGCAAACCGGATCTCTATCAACTGGATGATTAATTGCCCCATATCCAAAATTATTTTCCTTCATAAGTCTTACTACTCTCTCAAAAGCATCAATATTTGTTGTAACATCCCCATCAAGTTCTATATAACTAATATGTCCCGCATTAGTAAGTTCGTGATATGGGCCTTCAATTTTAATCTTATTAACTATCGAAATATTATAATATACCGGAACATGGAATGAATTAGTATAATATTCTCTATCCGTAACACCCTTAATCTTTCCATATATTGCTCTATCTATATTAACAAATCTACCAGATAATCCCTCTGCCGGAGTAGCCAAACAAGTAAAGTTTAAATTATACTCTTTTGAATATTCATCACATTTGTTTCTCATAAACTTAATAATCTTAAGTCCTAATTTTTGAGCCTCTGGATCTTCCCCGTGGTGTTTACCAGTTAAAGCCTTTAGTGTCTCAGCTAATCCTATAAAGCCAATACTCAAAGTACCATGTTTTAATACTTTTCTAAGTCTATCTGTATTCTTTAACTTATCTGAATCAATCCATACTCCCTGTTCAAGTAAAAATGGAAAATTATATAAACGTTTATTACATTGTATTTCAAATCTTTCAAGCAACTGATCCTTAACCATATCCATCGTTTCTTCAAGTTCCTTAAAAAATCCCTTCATATCAGCCTTTCCCTGATTATCAAGAACAATTCCGTGTTTAATACCTAATCTAGGCAAATTTATTGAAGTAAATGACAAATTACCACGTCCAGGAGTAATAGCTTTATTCTCATCTACAACATTTCCTATAACTCTAGTTCTACATCCCATATAAGCCACTTCAGTATTATAATCACCCTTATAATATTGTTTATTAAATGGTGAATCCATAAATGAAAAATTAGGAAATAATCTTTTCGCAGATACTTCACAAGAAAGTCTAAATAAATCATAATTAGGATCTTCCTTATTATAATTAACTCCCTCTTTTACTTTAAATATAGATATTGGAAATATTGGTGTTTCATTCTTTCCAAGACCTGCATCCACACTATGTAAATAATTCTTCATAACCATTCTACCTTCTGGAGAAGTATCAGTACCAAAATTTATTGAAGAAAATGGTACCTGTGCTCCAGCCCTTGAATGCATCGTATTAAGATTATGTACAAATGCTTCCATCGCTTGATAAGTTCTCTTATCAGTCTTATCGTATGCTATCTCATATGCCTTAGCAAAAATATGCTTAACCTCATCACTATCCTTAGCACAATCATCCATATAACTTAAATCAAACTCAATACTCTCAAGTTTATCTATCTTATCATTTACCTTATTAATATTAATAAAAGTATCAAACCCCGTAAAATCTAATAACTCACTAATTGCCATTTTATATTGTTTCTTAAAAGTTTTAAGTACTCCTGGAGCCATATAATAATCAAACGCTGGAATACTCTGTCCCCCATGTTGATCATTTTGATTAGATTGAATAGCTATTGCTGCTAATGCTGAATAACTCATAATATCTTGTGGTTCTCTTAAATATCCGTGTCCTGTAGAAAAACCATTCTTAAATAATTTACTTAAATCAATTTGTGTACAAGTAGTAGTTCCCATTGCCATAAAGTCCATATCGTGTATATGAATATCCCCATTATCATGCGCATCCGCAAATTTCTTTTTCATTAAATATGCTTTGGCAAATTCTTTTGATACTGTTGATCCATATTGAAGCATCGTTCCCATTGCACTATTTCCATCAATATTAGCATTCTCTCTTTTCGCATCTTCCTCAGCTGCACTCTTAAGCCCAAGCCCCTCAAGAGATTTTAAAAATTTATGAATCTTTTTCTCATCAGCAAATAACATTCTAGATTGACTTCTTCTCTCACGATACTCTGAAAAAGATCTATAAACATCATCATACCCACATTTCTTCAAAGACTCTTCTATTAAATCTTGTATCTCTTCAATCTTAATTTTCTCTTCATTCTTATATTCTTTAGTAATTTTCTTAATTACATCTTGATATACCTTTTGAACATCCTTTGAAGTATAAACTAACTCATCATCACGAATTATACTATCAAAGCCTTTCTTAATTGCTAATGCTATTTTAGCACCATCAAAATCTACTTTCTTTCCATTTCTTTTTACAACCTTAAGCGTTGCTACAAGTTCTTCAGTATTAATCATTTTTTTCTACTCCTTCAAATTAATTTTCTATCATTTCTCTTTCTATGATTAACTCCATTATATAAGCTTTTATTTACCGTGTCAATACTTTTTTGTTCGTTTTTTATTTTTTTCCTTTTTAATCTTTTTTCATTTTTGACTTTTAAGTAAAAACTATATTTTTATTCAAAAAAATAATAAACACTTTTTTGTATCTTTAACAAATTATTCCATATAATTAAAGGCTAAAATAACTATCGGCACTACAAATATTTGTCTAACTTTTATCCCATTTTTTTATATTATTAAAAAATGTAAACTATGTAAAATCAAAAAAAGAACACTTTTTTGCTTTTACTTGCAATAAAGCGTTCGCCTTTATTTTTACTATTAATACCTATGCCTTTAAAACCTTAATATTAACCTTGTATTCATTAATATCGTATTCATTATCCACATCTTCATCCCATACAAAACTAACAGCTAAAGTCTCATCTTTAATAAAATCAATATAATTACTAATTCTATCTTTATATTCTAAATCACCGTTATAGTATACTACCACTCTATCAGTAATTTCAAAATTATTATTTTTTCTAATTTGTTGAATCTTAGAAACCGTCTCTCTAGCCAAACCTTCATTAATTAAATCATCAGTTAATACTGTATTAAGAATTACAAATTCTCCCTCTAAATAAGAAGCATCAAATCCTTCTTTTGCAGTTACTCTAATATCAACCATCGAAGGACTTACACTAAATTCTTCCCCTTCAAGCTTAATTAATATCTCATTTCCATTCTTTAACTCCATTACCTCTTCATTACTTAATTTAGAAAGTTCCTCTTGAAATACCTTAATTCTTGAACCCAAAATTTTTCCAACTTCCTTAAAATTAGGTTTAACAATAAAGTTAATATAATCCGTTAACTTATTACAGAAAGTAACTGTTTTTACATTAAGCTCTTCCATAATAAGTGGCGTCATTTCTTTAATAATACTCTCATTCTTTCCGTCAAGTATTACCTCACTAATAGGCTGTCTTACCTTTATTTTTGCTTCCTCTCTAGCATTTCTACCAAGACTAATCAAATCTCTTACTAAATCCATTTTCTTCTCTATCTCATCCTGATACATTTCCTTATTAGCTACCGGATACATCGCCAAATGAACACTTTCCATTCCTGTTAGATCACGATATATCTCCTCTGTAATAAATGGACTAATTGGTGCTAACAATTTACATATACCAATAAGCACTTCATAAGTAGTTTGATATACTGCCTTTTTACTAACTGTTAGTTCACTCTCCCAGAATCTTCTTCTATTTCTTCTAATATACCAATTAGACAAATCTTCATTTAAAAAACTATTAATTGCTCTAGTAACCTTATTTAAATCATATTCTTCCATTGAATCAGTAACATAACTAACTAATTTATTATATTTAGATAATAACCACTTATCTATCTCTTCCAATGCATCATAAGAAACCTTAAATTCTCTAGGATCTAAATTATCTGCATTAGCATACATTTGAAAAAACGTATAAGTATTCTTAAGTGTACTAAAAGTCTTTGACTGTATTTCTTTAATTCCATCTTCATCGAACTTTAAAGGAGTCCATACTGGAGAAGCATATAACATATAAAATCTTGTCGCATCTGCCCCATATTTTTTTAAAATACCAAATGGTTCTACCGCATTACCTTTACTTTTATGCATCTTTTGTCCATACTTATCCAATATTAAATCATTAACCAGTACATTCTTATATGGAGCACACCCCTCTAAGAAAGTCGATATAACTATTAAAGAATAAAACCACCCTCTAGTTTGATCTATTCCCTCACTAATAAAGTCAGCAGGAAATTGACTCTTCCATAATTCTTTATTTTCAAACGGATAATGATATTGTGCAAAAGGCATTGATCCTGAATCAAACCAGCAATCAATTACATCCTTCACCCTACTCATTACTCCTCCACATTTAGGACAATTAATATGTACATCATCCACATAAGGACGGTGAAGTTCAATATTTTCATCAATTTTCTCAATAGCCTTCTCACATAATTCTTTTCTAGAACCAATCATCAAATCATATCCACACTCACATCGCCATAACGGAATAGGTGCCCCCCAATATCTATTCCTAGATATTGCCCAATCATTTAAATTCTCAAGCCAATTACCAAATCTTTTTTCTCCAACAAATTCTGGATACCAATTAACTTTTTTATTCGCAGCAATAATCTTATCCTTTAATGCTGTAACTTTAATATATAAACTAGGTTTAGAATAATATACCAACGGAGTATTACATCTCCAACAATGTGGATAATTATGTTCCATCTTCTGCTTCTTAAATAACTTATCACTAGCAGCCAAATATTTAATTATTTCAATCTCTAGTTCAGGATCCACTACCAAACGACCTTTCCAAGGCCCTTCAGTATAGCATCCAGATTCATCTACCGGATTAAGAATTGGCAAATCATACTTAATTCCTACCTCATAGTCATCCTGCCCAAAAGCCGGAGCAATATGAACAATTCCCGTTCCATCTTCCATTGTAACATAATCAGCACACGTAATATAAAAGCCTTTCTTATTAACCTTCAGTATTGGTAATAATTGTTCATATTCCATATATTCAAGATCTTTTCCAAGATACTCTTCTACTATTTCAAAATCATCTCCCAAAACTTTCTTTGAAAGTTTTTTAGCCACAATAAAATTATATCCCTTCGAATGACATTTAACATATACCTCATTTGGATTAACACAAGCAGCAACATTAGCTATTAAAGTCCAAGGTGTCGTCGTCCATACTAATAAATAAGTATTATCCATTTCTTTTAACTTAAATGGAACAGTAACTGTATTAACTGATATTTCCTTATAACCTTGAGCTACCTCGTGACTAGCAAGTCCAGTTCCGCATCTAGGACAATATGGTAGTATCTTTAATCCATCATAAATTAACCCCTCATCAAAAAATTTCTTAAGTATCCACCATTCTGTCTCAATATAATTATTATCATACGTAATATAAGGATTTTTCGTATCAATAAACTGCCCAAGTTGGGAAGTGAAATCTTTAAAAGCCTTCTCATTCTTCCATACACTCTCACGACATTTCTCATTAAATTCCTTAATACCATACTTTTCAATATCATTTTTTCCACTAAAACCAAGCTCTTTTTCTACCTGTACCTCTACTGGTAACCCGTGAGTATCCCAACCTATTTTTCTAAGTACCCTATATCCTTTCATTACCTTATATTTACAAAAAGTATCTTTTAACAATTTTGCTAAAATATGATGTACACCAGGCATTCCATTTGCTGTCGCTGGTCCATCATAAAAAACAAAATTCTCACAATCATTTCTATTTTCTATTTGTTTCTTAGTAATCTCATCAATACCTCCCCAACTATCACAAATACTCTTTTCAACCTCATCTACCGCTCTTTTATCAAGTTCCTTAAATTTCATCATTTTCACTCTCCTTAAATTTTAAATTATTCATATCTTCCTTACTATAACCATTCTTTAAATATATATCAAAAACATTCTCCGTTGTAACTAAGCTATAATCTATCTGAAGTTTTTTAAGCACCATCTTAATACTTTTCTCATTCTTTCCCTCAAATTCTACAAAAGTATTAAGTCCAGGCCACGTATCAATATCAATTTCTACTCCATCTAGCATATATCTAATTCTTTGATTTTCCTGAATACTTCTCTTAAAATATCCCAGTTTAGAAAGTATCATATCAGTAGTTTCAAAATCACCAACCTCCGTCTCTAATTCAAAAACTCCGTCTATTCCCGAATGATTAAACTCTTTAATTGTAAGTGTATTTTTAATACCGTTTGTTCTAAGCCTAATCCATTTATTCTCATCAACCGGATTAAAGTCATAAATATATCTTCTTTGTAACCAACTACCTACAAACTCTGCTTTATTCTCTTCCATTTTATTAATAAAACCTAACAAGTTTACATCTAGCAATCTAACCTCAAATTCACATTTCATATATCATCACCATAAAAAAATCCTTATTAATAATAAATATTAATAAGGACGAAATAACCGCGGTACCACCTTAATTCACCAAAACATAAAATTTCAGTGCACTTAATTAATATAACGGTTCTTACCGATCTTTCCTAATATCAAAAAGATACATCCAAAGTGATTCAGATCATAAAATCAATATAACTATTCCACCATCAGTTACTCTCTATTATCTATTTATAACCTCGTCTTCTTCATTTGTTTTAAATATCCCTTTAATTATATAAAAAACTTATTACTTTGTCAATTATTTATAATCAATATATTATATTTTATAAGAATCTTCTAAAGAAAATTCAACATTTTCATTAATCCAATTCTTTCTAGGTTCTACTGCATCTCCCATTAAAATAGAAACTCTCTTCTCCGCCAAAGCTCCATCTATTATATTTACTTTAACTAAATTACGATACTTAGGATCCATTGTCGTATCGCACAACTGATCAGCATTCATCTCCCCAAGTCCTTTATATCTTTGAATCTTATAATTGCTTTTTCCTGCCGTTGCCTTTCTAAGTTCTTCATTACTCCATAAATAACTATCCTTACCACCAATACTAAACTTATAAAGTGGTGGCATAGCTATAAATAATCTACCATTTTCTATTAATGGCCTCATATACCTATAAAAAAATGTTAATAACAAGCATTGAATATGTGCCCCATCATCATCAGCATCGGTCATTATAATTACCTTCCCATAGTTACATTCATTAATATCAAAATCATTTCCAATACCTGCTCCAATAGTATGAATTAAAGTATTAATTTCTTCATTTTTAAATATATCATCTAGCTTTGCTTTTTCAGTATTAATAACCTTACCACGAAGAGGTAATATCGCTTGAGTCTTCCTATCTCTTCCTTGTTTTGCAGATCCACCAGCACTATCACCCTCAACGATAAAAAGTTCACATTTCTCTCTTTCCTTACTTGTTGCTGGTGTTAACTTTCCACTAAGAATACGCTCTATTTTCTTATTATCCTTCCCTTTACGAGTCTCTTCTCTCGCCTTACGAGCAGCCTCTCTAGCTTCTTTTCCTTTCAAAGCCTTGCTAACTATTTTTGTAGCAATTGGATTATTCTCTTCCAAGAAAAACTTTAATTTCTCAGTAACAATAGCCTCTACTATTGTCCTAGCCACTGGAGTTCCCAACTTTGATTTCGTCTGTCCTTCAAACTGTAACAAAGATTCCGGTATCTGTACTGAAATAATTGCTGTAAGTCCTTCTCTAACATCTGTCCCTTCAAACGTTTTATCTTTTCCTTTTATAAAGCCCTTATCTCTTGCATAATCATTAAGTACCTTAGTAAGTGCTGTCTTAAATCCCACTTCGTGACTACCACCATCGGGAGTTTTAACATTATTAACAAAAGAAATTATATTTTCACTATAACTATCTGTCCATTGCATTCCAATAGAAACATTTATTCTATCCTTGGAAGCATCAAAGCAAAGAACCTTATGAAGAACTTCTTTTCCCTCATTCAAATACTCACAAAAAGCCCTAAGACCATTCTCATAACAATATTTTTCAGATCTATTCTCAAATTCATCAACAATCTCGATAGTAAGTCCATTAATCAAAAAAGCACATTCCTGCATTCTTTCACATATTGTCGAATAATTAAAAGTCGTCGTCTCAAAAATGCTTTTATCTGGCATAAATCTAACTGTTGTTCCGGTTCTTGTACTACTACCTATCTGCTTTAAAGGAACTGCAACGTGTCCTCCATCAGCAAACTTAATATAATACTCCCCCTTGTCTCTTCTAATAGTTACTTCCATCCAACTAGATAAAGCATTAACAACTGAAGCACCTACACCGTGTAATCCACCAGATACTTT
>ENA-OPAY01000001-OPAY01000001.1-human-gut-metagenome-genome-assembly--contig:-NODE-1-length-125814-cov-4.338131_pt1 | contig 125814 bp, 159 predicted proteins | sample MGYA00241064_ERZ501444 | MGnify/ENA primary metagenome ERZ501444 (study PRJEB25962, sample SAMEA2042573) | human gut metagenome | biome: human gut; feature: human-associated habitat; material: faeces... | reverse complement strand
AAGGCGTGTGCTCCATCCAGCTGAGCTATGAGGACAGTTAGCAATAATTCATCAATTGCTAACTAATTATATAACAAAAATTAATTTTTTTCAAGCCCTTTAGGTGAAAAAGTAGAAATTTCTTGATTATTAACCTGAAAAATAACCTTATTAACATCTAATTCATCACATAAAGACAAACCTATCGTATAAATAACCTCTTCTAAAATAACATTATTTGTAATATCTGACAAAATTAAATCATTAAAATTTAACTTAATTGTCTTATCAACAATCTCATAATCCAATAACCTAACATTTGCATCTAAATAACTCATAAGATTAGTTTGATATGTTAAAGAAGTTGATAACTCATCAATAATTATTTTTACCTTATCCTGATTCTCATTATTAATATATTTAGTTACTGGAGTATAATATATCTTATCATTATAATTTAAAACATAATAAACCGTATATGAATCAATATCCTTAAGTGTCGTTAATTGATACTGCTTATTAATTCCATAACTTCTATCCAAATACTCTGGTAATTTCTTTTTACTATTAGGAAGACTAGTTAACCTCTTACCATTAACTAATACTATAATCTTATCTATTCCATCTATTTCAGTTAACGTATAAGTAATTGATTCAATAAGCTTCTCTTCATAATCCTCCTTTATATTCAAAAACTCTGAAGAAAAATCAACCGTTAAAACCTTATCCTTTAAATCTATATTTAAAATCTTCGTCCCTATTGGCAATAAAGATTTAAACCCATTTGGAAGAATATCCTGTCTCTTCCCATTAATAGTTAATGACTCAATTAAATCCCTCGCCTTTGTAACTGAATCCATCTTATTAACACTAATCTGTGTCCTAGAAAGCAAATCATTATTATCAAGAAGATAAATAGCCTCTAAATCATTCGGATAAATATATTCAAGAATCTGATTCATATTAATTTCATTCTTATTTCCAGGAATCAAATATAACATAAGCATTACTAAAAGAATCGACGTTGCCACCGCAATCTTTCTTAACATCATTTTCTTTAACATAATATCACCTAATTAATAGTATGCTTTCATTTTTCTAATATGAGAAAAAGCCACTTTTAGTGGCTAAATGCTTATAATTTTCATTTTTAATAATTCAACAACTGCCTGTGCTCTACCCTTAACTCCTAATTTCTGCATCGCATTAGATATATGATTTCTAACAGTCTTTTCGCTAATTCCCAAAATATCAGCTATTTCTTTAGTAGTTTTATTAGTCACAAGCAACATAAATACTTCTTTTTCTCTTTTTGTTAATATATATTTATCCATAAAATACCTCACTTCCCTATTGGGTGGTTTTATACTTTTCATAATATTTTATGTCATTACCAACTTTAAGTGAGAGTATTTAACACGATTTATTTAAATTGAATAGAAATATATTGTTTAGTATCAAAATTAGCCTGAATCGTTCTCATAATATCATTAGCTAAAGTCTTGGTATGATCCTTACTATTTATAACTACCCTTACCTGATCTCCATCTATCTTAACAAAAGAATCCAAATTATGTGTATTCTTCACTTTCTCTTCAAGCAAAGTTTCCTTACTACTAATTTGATTTAATAACTTCATTGCATCAAAAGCCTTATTTTTATCTTCAGTAGAAGTCTTACTATCCGCAATAGTAGCCTTAAGTTTATTTAATTCAGAAAGAGTATTATTATTATCTTCCTGTTTTAAAGTTTCTATAATATTAGACTCTTCTACTTTAATATTATCAATATTTTCCCCATTATTAGAAACCAGCAATTCATTAGGCATAGTAATATAATATACGCTTAATACCAAAACTAAACTAAACAGCGTTAAAAACCATAAATTCTTTCTATTTATCATATTCTCCTCTTTTCTACTTAATTATATTTAGAAAACAAAAATATATAACTAAAAAAGACAGGCCTAAAGAAAAAACAAGGTTTTAACTAATACATACCTTGTATTTTCTTCATCTGTTCTAAAGATAACGCATCAACTTTCCAATTACCATCACTATCTTTAGTAAGTTTAATTTCTAACGTATACTTAACCTTATCCTTAGCCTTTTCTAATCTATTTAACTTTTCCTCATCATAACTTTCTTTAGTATAAATACTGCTATCGAAAGAAAGATCACTAATAGCCTTCTTATAATCAGTTACTTCAATTTCCGTCAAAACAGTAGCCTTATCCCCATCTATAAGTTCATCCTTTATTTCATAAGTTAAATTCTTATATTGATTTTCCAATAACTTACGATATCTCTGTTGATGAGCCTCCGTTAAATTCTGCTCCTTTAAAACATTATCAATCCCTAAACTAATATCACTATCAACCTTCTGATATTTACCAAAAAGTGCCTCTACCTTACTAGTAGGTGTATTCCCCATCTGACACCCTACTAAAAGAAAAGTAAACAACACCAATAACCATATTTTTTTCTTCATTTTATCACCTAGATATATTATTTACCAATATCTAGAAACATATACATATATTTAAAAATTATAATTATTTAATACTTTAACAATCAATTCATTAGAATACCCCAAAGTCAAAAGATTCTTATAAACCCGATCTCTCAAATTAACTTTATTCTTATTAGCTCTTACTATCTTATTTATCTGCTTATTAATCTTATCACAAAGAAAATCCTCATCTATCTCATATATATATTTATTTATAATATTCTTATCAATATTATGTAATTCTAATTCCTTTAAAATACGATATGGTCCCATCGTTGTAAAATTAAGCTTATCCTTAATAAAAGCCTTTGCAAACATCTCATCATTTAACAAATTATTCTTAATAAGTCTATCAATATTCTTCTCAATCTCAGCACTATCTATATTCTTCTTTTGCATAAATAATCTCATTTCATTAACACTTCTAAGTCTTACAGCAATATATTTAACACACTTATTATAAATATCATACTTATTATTCTCATTTAATAATTCCTGAAGTATATTCTCATCTATTTCTTTTTTATATAACAAATTATATTTTAAAATAAGATCCTCATTTAAATTATACTTCTTACCAATATCTAAAGTAATCTGATAATTTCCATTTCCCTTTTTCGTATATTTAACTATTTCCATCTAACCACCTATATTCACTGATTCTTCTATATTCATAATATCAAATAATATCTAAATTGTCAATAATAATTCATACATTTGTTTGCGTTACTTAAAAAAAATAAACTACTTTAATAAGTAGTTTATTTAGATATAATTGAACAAATCAAATCTGTCAACTCATTTGGATTATCCACTGGTAATCCAGATATTAACCTTGCTTGATTATAAAGAATTTTAGCATAAGTAGCCAATTCATCAGTATTATTTTCCTTAAATAATTCCCTCATTTTCTTACTAACATTATGTGAATCATTAATCTCTAAAATAGTCTCTGCCTTTACCTTCTCTTCTTGATTTGGCATCGTATTAATAATATGTTCCATCTCTAAAGACAAATCACCTGTTGAAGATAAACATACCGGATGATTCTTCAACTTATTAGTAAATTTAACATCCTTAACATAATCCTTTAAAGTATCCTTAATAAAATCTAACATCTCTTTATTATCATCATTAACCTTACTTATTGCCTTTTTCTCTTCTTCAGTATCAAGATCTAAAGACTTATCAGTAACATTAACAAACTTTTTATCTTTATAACTATTTAATATCTTAATAACAAACTCATCTAAATACTCTGTCAAATACAAGACCTCATATCCATAATCTTTTAAAACTTCAACCTGTGGTAACATCTTTACATTATTAATAGATTCCCCACTAGCATAATATATTTCTTTCTGACTCTCAGGCATTCTCTCCACATATTCAGCCAAAGTAACATACTTTTCATCCTTAGAGCTATAAAATAATAACAAATCCTCTAAAGTATCCTTATGCATTCCATAACTTGAATAAATACCGTGTTTTAACTGCATCCCAAAAGACTGATAAAACTTTTCATAATCTCCTCTATTTTCTTTTAACATCTCAAGCAATTCTTTTTTTATCTTTTTCTCAATATTCTTAGCAATCAAGTTTACCTGATGATTTTGTTGCATCGTCTCACGCGAAATATTTAAAGCAATATCTGAAGAATCAACAAGACCTTTCACAAAACTAAAATAGTCTGGTAACAATAAAGGACACTTATCCATTATCATAACACCTCTAGAATATAACTGTAATCCCTTTTCATATTCCTTAGTATAATAATTAAATGGCGCGTGTGAAGGAATAAACAATAATGCATCATAACTAGTCAAACCCTCCACAGAACTTGTAATAACTCTTAAAGGTTTTTCATAATCATAAAACTTATCTGTATAAAAATCATTATATTCTTCCTCTTTAACATCCTTCTGTTTCTTTTTCCAAATAGGAATCATACTATTAATAGTTTGAACTTCATCCTTCCCCTCATCATTTTTAATATTCATCTTTATTGGATATTTAATATAATCAGAATACTTCTTAATAATAGAAACCAACTTATATGAATCTAGTAACTCATCATAATTCATCGTATCCGTATTTTCCTTCAAATGAAGAATTAACTTAGTACCATTTAAATCCTCATCTATTGGATTAATCGTATATCCATCCACCCCAGTTGAAGACCAAATATATGCCAAAGACGAATCATACTTCTTACTAATTACCTCTACTAAAGAAGAAACCATAAAAGAAGAATAAAAACCAACACCAAATTGCCCTATAATAGAAATATCTTTTGACTCCCCATTATTTTCCTTAAACAACTCTGAACCACTCTTAGCAATAGTTCCTAAATTATCCTCAAGTTCCTCTTTAGACATTCCACAACCATTATCAGTAATTGTAATAGTTCTTTTATCTTTATCAGGTATAACCCAAATTTCTAAATCTTCCTTCTTAATTTTAATAGTCTTATCAGTTAAAGATTGATAATACAATTTATCTATTGCATCACTCGCATTAGAAATTAATTCCCTCAAAAAAATCTCCGGATTTGTATAAATAGAATTAATCATCATATCTAATAACTTTTTTGACTCTGCTTTAAATTGTTTTTTTTGCATATTTACCACTCTTTCCATAATATCTTTCAATTACATACTCAATATAACACTTTTTTTAGCAATTGTCAATATTAATTGCTAAAGTTCAAAACAACTTCTTCTTACATTTAACAAAATTATTTACTCAATTTCAACTTACCACAATTTCTAAATTTATTCTTTTTATATATAAACTTTTTATCATTCGTATTAAATGGCAATTCAATTACCTCTAAAGTATAATTCTTAATATTTACTAATAATTTTAAATCATCTTTTTTTACTAAATAATATGGCGATAAATCTCCCAACTTATCCGCCGTAGATACAGGTCCTATTGATGGAGCTATAAACGTATCAAGAATTAACTCTATAAAATTTAATTTCTTTGTTCTAGATAATACAAATATCTCATACGGCTCTGGATAATATTCTTTTAACACTTCACTATACATAACTACCTTATTTTTATACTTATTTCTATCCAATTTCTTTTTCATCGATAATGCTGGTAAATTACTATCATCATTTAATAAATAATCTACCGTTACCCCAAATACTTCAGATATTTCCTGTAAATTACTTACATCTGGTAAACCACCATCATTTTCCCATTTAGTTATTGCTTGTCTTGAAACATTTATAACTTCAGCCAGTTGTTCTTGTGATAACCCAAACTTACTCCTTATTTTCCTTAATTTTTGACCTAATGTCATAATACTATCTCCTCTTTTCAAAATCAATATTACTAAAATAATCTCTTTATTAACAGCAAAAATACCTTACACATATGCTACGATTAGTAGCATCACTATCCTAAAGTCATATATTTATATTCTCTATTCACTTTTATAGCAAATTCTTCTTATACACCATTCTCTAATATTTTTAATTATAATCTAATATCCTAACATTCTTATCAAATTAACAGCTACACCCATATAACCTATCAATTCTTACTTATCCCATCACTATCAAAAAAAATATTAGAAAAGAAAGTATAAACAAATATCATCATATTTATACTCCCTCATCAAAAAAATTAATCTTCTCTCATAATAGTCTTATTCCCTTAATAATATAATCATTATTAATTATTCTAATCCAATTTTTATCTTTGCTTATAAATAATAATTTCAGCATTTTGATAATCTTTATCATATTCACTTATTAAAATATAATTATTATCCGCAACTATTCCATAGTATCCACTATTATCATTCCTGGATAATTGCGTACCTAAATAGATATTATTATCTTTAAGTAACTTAATTTTCTCATTATTAGGTAATTTATATTCAAGATTTACAAACATTCCATTAAGCGGATATAATTCCTTCACTTCCCCTATAAAATTCAATCTCAAATCATTAATTTCCTTAATTAAGTCTTTCTTATAAGCTATAATTTTTTCTTTAGTATGACTATTACTATCATAACAAAATTCCGCTAAAACGCAATCTCCACCCCAAGGATGTCCATTAGTTTCTACACACCCCTTACACTTATCTTTAATCCCGCATTCATCACAATTAACTCCACAAATACTACTCATAATAAAATTCCTCTCAACTAAATTAATTATTTATCACCAATTATTTCACTATGCTTAAATTCTAATACAATATTTTCAATCAATGCTTAAAATTAAGTTATCTAAAACATCATTTTAATTCTCTTTATTAAATAGTTTCTCTATAATTAAATCTCTTGAATGTAAATTATTATTTTTTCCTAATAATAAGTTTTCATAAAATTTAATTAAGAAATTATTATCTTGTTTTATATTTAAATAATTATTAAAATAATTACTTCTTACTAATGCATTTCTATAATAAACTGATTTTTCTTTGAACATTGAGTTATCAACATCATATCCAAGTGATACTAAATACTTTTCTATAAATAATGCTGTAGTTCTAGTATTTCCTTCTTTAAATGGATGTATTTGCCATATGCTTGAAGAAAAGTTAGTTATATTATTAATTACATCAACAATATTCATTTCATCATATTTTTTATTTTTTTCTAATAATATATCATAATCTAATGACTGTTCTAATAATTTACAATCTCCATAAGCAACTGAATCATTATTTAAAATTCTTTCATGTTTAGAAAAATCTACTTTTCTAAATTCTCCTGCAAATTCATAAACATCTTTAAATAAATATTCATGAATATATTTTATATAATCTACTGATAATTCAAAATTATCTTCTTCTAATAATTGAACTATCCTAGTAGAAACTAAATCACATTCAAATTCATCTTGAATTGTTTTATCTTTTTTATCTTTTTCTACATAATATTGTTTTAATTCATGTTCAACTTCATAAATTGTTTTTTCACCTGTTACATTTTCTTGTAACAACTTTTCTAAATACTTAGATGGTTTTAAGTTATCAACTTCTTGAAGTCCAATAGCCATATCCCACTCTTGTTGTTTTACATAGTTTTTAGGTGTTACTGTTTCAATATAATCATTTATACTTGAATCTAAATCTCTCTCAGACATCTTAGCACCTCCACTAATAACATTATAACAAAAAAGTTCCTATCTGTCAGTATTATACAAATAAAAAAGGAAATTTTAAAGTACAATTTCTTAGATTTTATATCTTTGACAAAGTTAATGAAAAAACATAAATTTTCATTAACTTGGTTAAAAGATTTTAACTTATTTTAAATTTGTGCACCTAAAATTACTTAATAGTTCTAAAACCCTTTAATATAAACAAAAATGAGAGCTTTCGCTCTCTTCAGGGGGTTTTGGTTGAACACTCCTACATTATTTCGTAGTGAGTGTAAAAAGGTTGGTCATAATATTTTGTTTATTATGACAATATTATTGTAATATATATTAAAAATAAATGCAAGTGTTTTTTTACTTTTTTACAAAAAAATTAATTAACATAATATTTAAAAAGTAAAGCACACCAACTAAAACATCAAAAAACACATTCCCTCACAAAGCCTATAAAAGTCTCACCATTCCCTAAAAATATTTTTACACTTACAACTATTCATTAATCAACTTATAAGTATCTCTCACTATCATCAACTCTTCATCAGTAGAAGCAACATACACAGGAACTTTAGAATTCTCCGTAGTAATCAACGTCATATTTAAATTACCACTCTCTAAACTATTATTTGCCTCATTATTTAAGTTACTGCCCAAAACACCACCAATTTTATTAATAATATCTCCTCTCAATAAAGCATTATTTTCTAATACACCTGCTGTAAAAACAATCGCATCCACTTTACCATCTAACATAAAATAATACTCAGAAATATATCTAATAATTGAATTCATAAACATTTTATATGCCAATACCCCAAATTCATTATTATTATTTTTAAGCTCCATCACATCCCTAAAATCATTCTTTCCGCAAATTCCCAAAAGACCACTTTTTTTATTAAGAATATTATCGATTAAAGAAATATTCATTCCTGTTTCATCCATCATATATTTAATAATCGAAGCATCAATAGAACCACATCTCGTCCCCATAATAAGACCATCCAAAGGAGTTAACCCCATTGTAGTATCTATACACACTCCATCACGAATACAAGAAATACTAGCCCCACTTCCAATATGACATATAATCAAATTGATCTTCTTTAAACCAAATTTTTCCTGTAATAGCTCCGTTATATATCTATGACTAGTACCGTGAAAACCATACTTCCTAACTCCATATTTCTCATACCACTCATACGGTACAGCATATAAAAAATTCTCTTTTGGCATAGATTGATGAAAAGCCGTATCAAATACCGCTACTTGCCTAATCCCAGGCAAATTAATTTCCATAGCCCTAATACCCGCAATTTCTCCCGGATGATGTAACGGTCCTAATTTCGTTAACTCAACAATATTTTTAAGTACATCACTCGTAATAATAACTGAATCCCTATACTTTTCTCCTCCGTGTAATACTCTATGACCTACTCCCTTAATCGAAGATAAAGATTCAATTACTTTATTCTTAATAAGTTCTTCTATCATTACCATAACAGCTTCATTATGATCCTTAATATATTTATTACTTCTTATTTTATTTCCATTAATTTTTATTGTTAAAAAACTATCTGAATGACCAATTTTTTCAACATAACCATTAATAAGAAGTATCTCTAAAGGCATCTCATACAAAGAAAACTTCAACGAAGAACTCCCACAATTAATTACTAAATACTTTCCATTCATTATTAAACCTCACTTATTATTTTCATATTCCTTAATTCTATTAACTAACTCTAAAATATCTGCTTCTAAACTATTAATTTTACCCTCATCTTCCAAATTATTTTTAGAAAGTTGTTCCTTTTTATTAATTATATCTTCTAAAACTGTATAATTCTCTTTAAAGTAATAATAACTTGTTTCAAGTTCTAAAAGATTATTTAATTTTTCTGTCATCATTTTCTCTTCATTTCTTAAAATTATTTCTATTCCTAAAGAAATAACTAGAAAAGCACCTAATATATATATCATTAATTTATTATCCTTATTCTTCATAATATAAAGTTCTCTTTCCATAGGCATTATACCTATTTTCAAAAACTTGTTTATTAAAATATCTGATAGTACCTGTTAACGTATCTGAAGTTATAACATTATTATTATCATATCCAACTACCACCAAAGCATGCTCCCCTCTTATCCAATTAATTTTTTTTCCTGTAGGTTTATATATCCAAGAAGCACTAATATAAGGAATAACCAAATCGGCACTATTCCAAACCAATACTGGTATACCTTCACGTACCTTATCCAACACTTTATTAAAATTCATCCCACTACCATTAATTATTCCCTTTTTATACATATTAGCCAACTCCTCTATTGTTTTATCATAAGTTCCAAAAGAAGTATATCTACTAGGATGACCAGCAAATTCAATATAAATATTTCCCCCATATCTAACTCCATTTTCATAGTATGGTTCTTCCCCTTTTTTTAAATTATCAATAATATCATCTAAATTAACATCAATACCATAATGCTTTAATAGAACCCACAAAGCAGCACTCTCACATCCTGTCGGATAACCTTCCGTATATTGATTAATCGTATGAACATTTTTAACCAAATAAACTCTCTTTTGTTCATTTTCCCATACTAATTTATCTAACTTACTACTAAGAGTTTCCTTTTGTTTCTTCAAACTATTAATTTTATCCTTATTAATCTCTTCCTTTTTGAGAACCCCCCCATAACTATCATTTATTTCTCTAATTATTTCACGCAATTCCAAAGCATCACTCGCATCTATATTATAGTTTTTCGCCAACTTTTCTTTATATTCATTTATTTCTATCAAGTATTCTTTTTTTAAATCATCATACTTTCTATCTTTTAAAATTTCTGTTAATTTATTTTTATTCTTTATATAATTATTGCCTAAATTTAAATTTAAAATAACCATTACTATATCAAGTACTATCAATAAAATAATTATTATCCTCTTTTTCATATCATCACCAAACAACTATATTTCTAATAACATATCTATTATCTAGTTTATCAAAAATATATCTATAATTAAAATCAACATCCACATAATTAACATCTACATTTATCGAATTATTAAGATACTCTATATTAATCTTATCAATAACCATTAAATTTTCTAACTGATTAACATCAACTAAAGGAATAAATTCCATCTCATTATCTAAATATTCATTAGTAATATAAAAATATTTCTTTCCAAATACCTGATTAGTTATTTTATATATTAAATCTTTATTAACAAATTCATTGCTCTTATATTCAACACCACGATAATTAACTACATATTCTTCTCTTAAAACTATTTGATCAATATAATTATCTTTATGTTTTATAATAAAAGCGATAGCAAAATCAACTAATGCTTCATAATTTTCATTTAAGTCACTAGATATTAAAAAAGAACTTCTTGGTAACATTTCATCATCTATCAAATCTATAAATTTTCTAAGTCTTGATTCAAAATCATCTCCTTCATATAAATCTATATTAACATACTGTATATCCTCCTTATATCCATAACTTCCTTTATATAATAAAAATACCCCTATCATAGTAATAAATATAAGACCAAATGCCAATATTTTCTTTATCATCTTATCACCACTTTAATTATACTAAATTATCATTCTTTTGTCTATTAAATAAATTAATCACAAAAAAAGTCTTTATTACTAAAGACTTTAATTTCTCATTGGTGACCCGTACGGGATTTGAACCCATGAATGCATGCGTGAAAGGCATGTGTGTTGAACCACTTCACCAACGGGCCATAATACAAAATGGTGGGCCTGAATGGACTTGAACCATCGACCTCACGCTTATCAGGCGTGCGCTCTAACCACCTGAGCTACAAGCCCATTTTGTTTCCTGCTAATTGATTATAACATCAAATAAATATAATATCAAGCATTTTTTTCAATTTAAATAATTAAATGGTGGGCTGTTAGGGATTCGAACCCTAGACCCACTGATTAAGAGTCAGTTGCTCTACCAACTGAGCTAACAGCCCATCTAATTGTCTTTCACAAAGACAATTAAAATTATAACACTAAATTTCCCATATTTCAAGTATTTTTTAATATTTTAATGAATAATATTTCCAAGTATCCCAAAAGAAAAGATTAACATAATAATTCCTGCCATTACAACTCCCAGTATCGTATAAATCATTGCCTTTTTCTTATCCATTCCAAGAAGTGCCGCAATTAAACATCCTGTCCACGCTCCCGTTCCTGGTAAAGGAATACCCACAAATAGCATCAACCCAATATATTGAAGTTTTTCTATTTGATCCCTCTTAGATAATGCTTTATTCTCTATTTTATTTACCATTCCACTAAACATCTTAGTTTTCTTTAATTTATTAAATATCGGAGTTATTAACCACAAAATAAAAGGAATTGGAATTATATTTCCTAAAAAGCAAATCACAAAACTTGGTATAATCTTCATTTTTAATAAAGAAGCTGCAATCAACCCACCACGAAGTTCTAATATTGGTAACATTGAAATTATAAATATTATTAATTCTTTGCCATATTTTAAAGCCGTTAATCCTGAAAAAGCATCTACTAAAGCCTTTGCTAAATTACTAGCCATACTAAATCACTCCATTTCTAATTAATTATAACATAACAAGTCACAAAGCAAAAGATAAATCTACAAAAAACATAAAGAATAATCCCTCATTCGTCTTTAAAAAAATAATTCTAATTCTTTTATTTTCATAAGTTATAGCCCCAACGACTAGTTATCAACTCGATAATTACCCTTTACGTTTTATATGTAAAGAAAAAAAGCCCTTTCAAGGCTTATTTATTTTCTTTCTTTTCTTTATTTAAAGTTATAATATTTATCGCTTTTTGATACATCATTTCAAACTTAATATTATCCATTGGAACCTCTTTAAGCAAAGTCTCCTCATCAACATTATACATTTCAGATAATTCTTTAACCTTTTCTTTTAGTTCCTTCTCTGTAACATCTATCTTTTCAGTTTTAATAATCTCTTTTAGTAAATAACGATATTTAACTCTTTTCTCAGCACTTTCTCTCATCTGATTAGTAATATCTTCTTTTTTATTCTTCGTAAATTCAAAATATTTTTCTTCACTAATGCCCTGCATTTCCATTCTTTGCATAAATTCACGATACATATGTTCAACTTCATCATCTATTAATTCTGAGCAAATATCTGCTTTCATATTTTCTGCTGCTTTTTCTAAGCATCTATCTTCATAAGCATGTTCCTCTTCGTGTTCTTTTTGATGTTCAATTTCTGAAGTAATCTCTTTTTCAAGTTCTTCTTTATTAGTAACCCCTTTCATTGCTAAATCATCAAAAAATTCTTTATCTAATTTAGGAACAACTCTCTCTTTTATTTCATTTACTTTTACTTTAAATACAACTTTTTGTCCCTTCAATTCAGAAGCCATATAATCTTCAGGAAAAGTTAATTCTATATCCTTCTCTTCTCCTTTTCCCATTCCAATTACTGCCTCTTCAAATCCTGGAATAAATGTCTTACTTCCTATTGTAAGTGAATAATTCTGGGCCTTTCCGCCTTCAAATTCTACACCATCTTTAAGTCCAGTAAAATCAATTACTGCAATATCTCCATCGGCAACTTTACCATCTTTCTCTACTAATTCAGCATAATTATCTAGTAAAGAATTAATTCTTTCTTTAACCTCTTCTTTAGAAACTTTAACCTTTTCTTTTTTTAAACCTAAATTTGTATATTCTCCAAGAGTAACTTTTGGTTCAGTAACAAATGTAAATTTAATCTCAATTTCATTCTCATCACACTTAATTAAATCAATCTTAGGCTCAATTACAGGTAAAATTTTACCTTCTTCAATAATTCTTTCATATTCTTTTTTTACTGCCAAATCAGCTGCTTCAAAAAGAATATCTTGTACTCCATATTTCTTTTCATATACGTTTCTTGGAGCCTTTCCTGGTCTAAAACCATCAATCTTTGCCTTTTTATTAACTTTTTCAAATGCTTCATCTTGTAATTTTTTCCAATCATTACCAGATAACTTAAAATTCAATTCTTCTTTCATTTTTACCTACTCCTTACATTATTTCTAAAACTTTTACGTTATAGTTGCCATTTGGACTCTCTACAATACAATCATCCCCAGCTTTTGCACCAAGTATTGCTTTAGCAAGCGGAGACTCATTTGATATTTTATTATTAGATGGATCAGCTTCCTTTGAACCAACAATACGATACTCTTCAACATCTTCAGGATCATCTTCATACATAATCTTTACTGTTGCTCCAAGTCCTACCTTTCCAGTATCTTCTTTCTCTATTAACTCTGCTACTTCTAACAATTTTTCAAGTTCAGCTATTCTTCCCTCTACTTTAGCTTGTTCATCTCTAGCAGCATCATAATCTGCATTTTCAGATAAATCCCCCAAAGCTCTCGCATCCTTTAATGCCTTAATAATCTCTGGTCTCTTAACTTCCTTTAAACGATTCAATTCCTCTTCAATTTCTAGGAATCCCTCATTTGTTAAATATACTTTATTGCTCATATAATCACCTCTTTTAACATTTCAACATTTTACTAGTTTTTCATTTTTTTGTCAAGCATATTTCCCTATTTTATAAAAGTTCTCATCATATCAAATTTATCTACTTTTGTACCCAATTTAATTTTAACAACCTCTTCAGGATGTCTAGCACATTCTAGCTTATTACCATCCATATCATAAATATCTTCTATTGTAAATGAAATAGGTTCTCTAACCGGAGACATTATCTCAACTAAATCTCCACACTTAAAATAATTTTTTACTATTAATTTAACAAAACCATCTTCATAACTATCTACAATTCCTAAATAATCTTGATTACTAACTTCATCTCTTCCAAGAAAATATTGCTCATCCTTTCCCGGAAATTTATCATAAAATTGAGCCACATTATCTCTATTTGCTACTCTTCCCAATACCTTTTCATAGTATTTTAATTTCTCCTCAGTAAGTGTCCCATTATAATAATCATCAATAGCCTTCCTATATGTACTAATAACTGTTGCTATATAGTATATGCTTCTCATCCTTCCCTCAACCTTCAAACTACTAATTCCTATTTCAATCATCGAAGGAATATACCTTAACATACATAAATCCTTAGAACACATTGTAAATTTAATTTTATTATCAATCATCTTATCATCTTTAAGTAAATCAAAATTCCATCTACAAATCTGAGCACATCCCCCTCTGTTAGCATCTCTATTAGTAAAATAATTAGAAAGTACACATCTTCCTGAATAACTAGCACACATTGCCCCGTGAATAAAAGCCTCTATTTCTACCCCTGTACGATCAATTATTTCCTTAATCTCTTCTCTAGAACATTCTCTTCCTAATACTATTCTCTCTACCCCCATATCTTTCCAAAAATTAACAGCCTCATAATTAACTGTCGAATATTGCGTAGATATATGGATCGGTAAATTAATCTTATTTTCCTTAACAATCTCTATTACTTGGGGATCAGATACAATTATCGCATCCACCCCACATTTCTCTAATTTTATCAAATAATCTTTAAGCCCAACACTATCTTCATTATGAAAAACTATATTAACTGTTACATAAACTTTTTTCCCCAAATGATGAGCATATTCACAAGCTTCTCCTATTTCTGTAATAGATAAATTCTTAGCATTCGCTCTTAAACTATAGTCCTGACCTCCAAAATATACCGCATCAGCGCCATACAATAAAGCCATTTTCAATCTATCTAAACTTCCTGCAGGACTTAATAATTCTATCTTCTTCATCTCATCACCTACTTAACCTTGTATATTGTTTTCTTATCAAAAAATCCCAAATAACAATTACTAAGTTTCTCTCTATTTAAAAACCTATCAACCATCTTCAAAAAATCATTATCATCAATCATTAAACTATTCATAACAATATAATCAATATTATCAAGTTTATCTAAATAGTTAATCAAATTAATAACTTCTTCAGTATAAATCGTAGTTCCAAACTCTTCTTCACTAATCGGATATTCTATCACATTATCACTCTGAATTTTATATTTCTTTCCACCATTTTCACCAATATATTCCAAATAATTACTTATTAAATATCTTCTTGAATAAAAAATTGGCGCATAACCATACCCTAAAAACATCAATTCCATCTTCGTATGTTCCTTAATTTCCATAAGTTCTTGATAAGTAATATCGTTAGTCACAAAACTACCAGTAATACCCAAATTATTATAAAAAATATGTGATCCTATCGAAGCGTTTAAATGTTCCTGATATATTACTAACTTTGAGATCATTCCTAAATTTTGAGCAATTTGATATACCGCCATATCATAAAATAATATCTTTACATCTCTATCCTTAAGTTTTTCCATAACTCCCCTTAACAATTGCAAATCTTTATTATGCATTAACTTATTTAAAGAAACAAAGACCTCTTTACCCATAAAATCTATCTCATCTAGCATATCTACATCCATATAAAAAGAACCATTGACTGCTAATTTATCTATTGACACTATTACCCCATCAATATTCTTTTTAATTAACTTTTTAAGATGTTCTACGCTATTACCACTAACAATTATCTTCATTTACCATTCTCCTTCTAGAAATTGATATTCCATCTCCAACTCTTACATATTCCGTTACAAACTCCTGATTATTATCCAAAAATTCCTTAAAATTTTTAATTTTCTTTACTAATCCTCTTTGATTTCTAGTAACCGCCAAACTCTCATTCTCCACTAACCCATGAAACAATAAATTATCAGTAATAATCACTCCATTTTCAACTAAATTATCCTTATATTTATTAAAAAAATTAATATTATTCCCCTTTGAAGCATCAATAAATAATAAATCAAATTTTCCATCTATTAAACTCTCTAAAGCATCTCCATTAATTATCTTAATTCTCTCATCTAGTCCAAATAAAGAAATATTTTTAACCGCCATTTTATATCTTTGTTCATCCTTCTCAATTGTAGTAATCATCACCTCATCATCTACTAAAGCCATTCTTATTGCAGAATATCCAATAGCACTTCCAATTTCTAACACTCTTTTAATACCATTATTCTTAATATAATTACATAAATAATCAATTCCTGAAGGTAACATTATCGGTACCCTTTCGCTTTTTGCATATTCTTCAATTTCCTTTAATTTATCATTCATTTATATCCACCTCTAAAGTACACCTGTCAAAATAATCACTGACAATAAAAATGATACCACACACTCTCTCAAAAGTCAATATACATTCATACATCTGTTTGTATATAAAATTAAGAAGATGTATTATTACATCTTCTTATGCACACCAATTATTTTCACTTTTTAACTTTTGAATTGTATTATAATGACCTGTTGCATTTTTATTCAAATACGTCTTTCCTTTACAATCCGCTACAAAATAATAATAATCATGCTTCTTATAATTAATTGTTGCTTCAATAGATTCACTTCCAGGATTAGACACCGGTCCTACCGGTAATCCAACATAAGAAGTACATCTTGTATTATAAGCATTATCACAAGTATATAAATTCTTATTACCATTAAGTGACTGCTTAAAATCATCTATCTTTAAATAATAGTAGGTTGTAACATCACTACCTAATACCCAACCATCATTAATTCTATTATAGAAAACTCCCGCTACCGAAGCCCTATCTGAAGAACTAGCACCCTCTAGTTCTACAATTGAAGCCAAAGTAATTAATTGATGTAATGATTTTCCACTACTCTCAATTTTTTCTTTATACTTTGTTAATTGCTTATCCATCTCATCTAACATTTTTTGAACTATCTCTTTAGGAGTAACATCCTTATTTTTAAAAGCATAAGTATTTGGAAATAAATAACCCTCTAATGGATAATAAATTCTCTTATCCTTAATCTTATCAGTCAAAAACCAATACTTACTAATAAGACTATCTATATACTCACTATCATTCATAATAGCCATAAAATCATCATAACTATTATTCGTATTCTCTGCTACAACCCTCGCAATCTTTCTAACATTTTGGCCCTCTTTAAATGTAATTACTATTTGTTGAGGATTATAAGCATTTCCCTCTTGTAAAACTGTTATAATTTCCTTCAAACTCATATTCTTGTTAAACTCATACGTCGAAGCCTTTAAAGAAGTAATCTTATTAAGTTTAACATATAACTTAAATATTAAAGTACTTCTAATAAGACCATTCTCATATAAAGTATCACCAATCGAATATATACTACCATTTTTAATTTCAACTACTACCTTTTCTCCATCTCTTGAAACTGGCGATATCTGATAATTGTAAAAAAAACCAACCGCAAAAATACTCACTAATACCACTACCAATATCACTACTATAACTTTATACTTCTTCATTAATCCTATTCTCCACTCTTCTTGCTTTCTTCTTGGATCGTATCAAGAATAGTTTCAATTACCTTCCACTCCTTATCACTCTTTATTGGCAAAAGTTCTCCACCCTTATCATTTACATTATATATCGAAGCAAATACTCTAATATTTCCCGCATCATCTTTTGAATTATCCGTATAAACTACATACTGCTTCTTAGTTTCTTCAGATTCAAACGTAAATAAAGGTTCACACTCAATCTCTCTACCATCTTTATCTTTTATAACAAACTTCTGTTTCTCATTCATTTCTATATCCCTCACTTATTTATTTTTATCTAAATATCCTTGTAAAATTATTTCTGCAGCTATTCCATCTACTCTTTTTTTTCTCTTTTTCCTAGACATATCTGCCTCTATCAAAACATTATTAGAAATCACCGAAGTAAGTCTCTCATCTTCCATTATTACTGGTAAACCAAACTCCTTTTCTAATAACTCTTTATATTCTAAAGTAACTAAAGCTCTTTTTCCCAAAGTATTATTCATATTCTTAGGTAATCCCAATACCAAGGTATCAATTCCCTCTTTCAAAATAATCTCCCTAAGTGGTTCAATCGTCTTATAATTATCATCCAGAGAAAAATATAATGTCTTGTAAACCGAAGCAATCGAATTAGTCAAATCACTAATTGCAATTCCCAACGTCTTACTACCTAAATCTAAACCTAAACATCTCATTTTAAATACTCACTAATCATACTTTCCAAAATAAGTGTACGATCTAACTTTGCAATCTTATTTCTATTATTATCAAATAAAGGAATATAACCCAAATCATTACTAATCAAATAGCCAACAATCTGAGTAACCGGGTCATAACCGTGTTCCTTCATACTATCACTTACCTCTTTAATTACCTTCTTAATTCCACTTTCTTCCATTCAATCACCTACTTAATTATATTTTAACATAATATAAATCTATTCTCAAGAATAACAAAGAATAAATTAAAATTATTTGTTTTTTATTTATCTATCTTTAATATTCTATCCATTATATATTTATTTTACTATAAAATTATCCCAAATTACAATTATTTTCAAAAAAATCATATCCCTTTATCTGAATCTTCTCCATTGTATAATCACTCTTTAAAGAAATTATAATTTTTACATTTTCACTATTCACTTTCTCATTAGTAAATGGATCCATTATCTCATTTTTTAAATAATTCCCTCTAAATAAATCTTCTGCTGTTATTACTTTATCATCTCTATTAGTAAAGTTATATCTATTATCACTAACATACTCCCTACTAGCACCTTCAATACTCTTAATTAAATTCCTGCAATTATTTACTTTATTCTTTTTAATAACTGAAGAAATAGAAACATAAGAAATAACTGAAATTATTGACAAAAGTACAATAGTAGCTAAAAGTTCCACTAAAGTAAATCCTCTTTTATTCATATTCCATCACCTAGTATAATTATATCTCATTAATTTCTAAAAATAAAGAAAAAAAGAAATTATTCTGTAATTTCTTTTTTAGAATTTTTTTCTTGATTTTCAAGTTTCTTAAGAACTTCTTTAGTTACTAATATAGCTCTTTGTCTAACTTCATCTGCTGCTTTTTCAATAACGGGTGTTCCTTTTTCCTTAGCAACTTCCCATAACTCATTAGCCTTTTCTTTAAGTTGTTCACCTTTTTTCTTAGCAATTGCTAAAGCTTTTTCCTTATCTAAATCTTCGATTTCCTTCTTCAATTTCTGAATTCTATCCATCAAATCATCGGATAATTCCTTCAAGTCAACTTCCTTAACTTTTTTAACTAATTCATCCATTTTCTTTTTTAAATCTTTTCTAAGTTCCTCACCAGATTTAGGTGATAAAAGCATTCCTACTCCAACACCAATACCTACTCCTGCTACAAATTTTAATAATCCTTTACCATTTTTACTCATCTTCATATTCCTCCTTTTTCTTTCTCCTAAACATTCTATTAATTAATGCTGTTACACCATCAACCACTTTATCTGTAATGGTTGCTAACTTGTCAGTAGTAAAATCAATCACCGAAAAAAATCCATTTAATGATTTTAGTTTCGTACTAATATCATCTGCAATTTCATCAATTTTATTCATCGTTCCAATCATCTTTATACCCAATATTATTAAAACTACCAGTAAAATAGAACCTAATATGTATAAAATCATCGGTAAAAAATCCATTTTTTAATCATCCGTCCTTTCCTTATACATTGAATCAATCAATTCAAAGAAATCCTTATCCACCTTATCATCATTTTTTTCTTCTCTCTTTTCCTTAAACTGCATTCTCGTAGGAATTACCTCTTCCTTCGTATCACTACTTGCTAAATGTTTCTCTAAATCATTTTCTTCAACTGTATCTATTTTCTCATCAAGTATAACATTATCACTCTTACTAGTCAAGTCATCTTCCTGATTAGTGTTGTTTATCTTTGGTTCATAAGCTACTCCAAATTCTTCATAATTATCATAAGCCTTTTCTATTGTAACATCTTTCATCTCATCATCAACAGTCATATCATATAGCAAATCATCTTCTTTTAAAGAACTAATCTTTTTTACCTCTTTATAAAGTTCACAATTTTCACACATCAAATTATCTTTTATCTCATCAGCCAAGTTTCCAAAAGCCTTCTTTCTAACAGTTTCAAAATCAACCTTTTTAGAAGGCCTCTTCATCTCAACATTATCCTCTGACTTTTCCTTAACTTCTTCTTTTTTATAATTCTTATCTAAAATTCCATATACTGGAGATATAACTGGAGTAGCTTTAAATTTTGGCTTTTCCTTAACTTCTTCTTTTTTTGGATATAACTCTGATACTTTTTTAGGAATTTCCTTTTCAGCCTTTAAAACATTTACATTTCCCATACTTGCTTTAGAACTACGACTAGGCATCTCATCTCCAAAATCAATTGGAAACGAAAACTTCTTCGTAGACTGTGAAACCGGTTGATCCATTACCGGTTTTTCTTGTTTTTGAATAATAGGTTGCTGAATAACTCTTTCTGTAGTCTTTTTATCCACTTCCATAAGTCCTTCAGGTCTAACCTTAAATTCAACCTTTTCTTCTTCCTTCTTTATCGTATCACGCATTACCTTAGGTAAAATATCCTTTGGTTCCTCATAAATTTCTTTATTTTCCTCTTCCAGTTCCATCTCATCTTCTTCACTAACCTCATCCATAAATAAATCTTTAATTTTATCAAATAATTTCACTATTGCACCTCCAAAATTAATCCTCTCCAGGTAACCCTATATTCTCCTCATCGCTCTGTTCATCATCAGATACATACTCTTGTAAATATTTAGAAAATGTACTCTCCGTATCTTTAGGCTTATCCAACTCATATTTAACTTCTTTACTATCACCAACACTATCATCAAGTTTAGTCTTTATAAGATTATCATTAAACTTAATACTATTTAAAATTATCAATGAATCAGCCATTATAACTGGTAAATTATCATCATCACTATAAAACTCTATTTTTGCATAATTATAAACTATCTCACAAAAATATTCCGCTTCCTTAATCTTATTAACTCCTACATAACCAGTCTTGCCATCTATCGCAAACTCCTTATAATAATAACTATAATCCTCACTCTTCTTATAATTTAACATATTCTTGTAATAATAACTAACCGTATCAACATACAAATAAACATATCTATCTCTTATTTTAAATTTTTGATTATATTCATTATCTTTGATTTGGCTAACACCCGTAGGTATATATAACTCATAACCCGTAGAAACAGTATTAACACTTGTACTACTCTTACTCATTGTTGCCCTAACTACCGTATCCAAATCACTAGTAATTCTCTGACAACTACATCCTGTAAGTAACAATACCAAGATTAATAAATAAATTATTTTCTTCTTGTACATATACTCCACCTACTCTCTTACATTATAACAAACATTTAAAAAAATTTAAATAGTTTTTTGTCTTTTCTCTAAATATTTTTATTTTTTTCTATTTATTTAAAGAAAAAAAACTAATATTTAATTAAAATTACCATATAAAAACCCAGTTAAATATATAATCCAACTAGGCTTTAAATAACAAATAATTTTAACTTTTAATCTTACTTAGCTACAATAGTTACTATCTTATTCTTAATAACCATTATCTTTATCACTTCAAGTCCCTCAAGATGCCTCTTAACATTCTCTAATGCCAAAGCCCTATTCTTAATAGTTTCCTCATTCTCATCCATTCTTATATTAATTGTTCCTCTTACCTTGCCATTTACTTGAACCGCTATTTCTCTCTCATCTTCTACAAGCTTACTCTCATCACATACTGGCCATTTAGCAGTAGCTAAAATATCATAGCCCATCTCTTGATTAAGTTCTTCCGTTATATGTGGAGCCACTGGATTAAGTAAAATTAATAACAAACGATAATCATCCTTCGTAATACTCTTTGCTTCCTCATAAGCATTAGCAAGAATCATTAACTTAGAAATATAAGTATTATATCCCATTCTCTCTAAGTCATAAGTAATCCCCTTAATAGTCTTATTTTGAATAACTTCAAGTCTTTTACTATAACCAATATTATCATTTAAAATATTCTTTAAACGATAAACCTTATCTATAAATCTCTTACATCCTTTAAGAGAATCCGTACTCCACGGTACATCTTGTTGATAATCCCCCATAAACATTTCATAAGTTCTTAAAGTATCTGCTCCATAATCACTCACAACATCATCCGGATTAATAACATTTCCCTTAGATTTACTCATTTTTTGATTATCAGACCCCAAAATCATTCCGTGACTTACTCTTGTCCAAATCATTTCCTTCGAAGGAACTAATCCTATATTATATAAAAATTGTACCCAAAACCTTGCATATAATAAATGTCTTGCTGTATGCTCCATTCCTCCATTATACCAATTAACTTTCTTCCAATACTTCATTGCCTCCATTGAAGCAAACTCTTGATCATTATGTGGATCCATATAGCGAAGAAAATACCAACTAGAACCAGCCCAATTAGGCATCGTATCAGTCTCCCTTTTAGCATCTCCTTGACACTTTGGACACTCAGTATTTACCCAATCAGTAATTTTAGCCAAAGGACTTTCCCCCGTATCTGTTGGTTCATATTCCGCTACATCTGGTAAAAGTAATGGCAATTTATCTTCCGGTAACGGTTGCCATCCACATTTTTCACAGTATACCATTGGTATTGGTTCTCCCCAAAATCTCTGACGAGAAAATACCCAATCCTGAAGACGATAATTCGTTTTGGCTCTACCTATACCAGAACTCTCTAAATATTCAATCATTCTATTAATCGAATCCTTCTTATTCGTATATCCATTTAAAAATTCAGAATTAATCATCTCTCCATCACCAGTATAAGCCTCAAGAGATATATCTCCTCCCTTAATAACTGGTTTAATTTCCATTCCAAATTTCTTAGCAAAATCATAATCTCTTGGATCATGAGCTGGCACTGCCATAATTGCTCCCGTACCATATCCCATCATTACATAGTCAGCAATAAATACCGGTATCTTTTCTCCACTTAATGGATTCCTAACCGTAATTCCTTCTAATTTAACCCCTGTCTTATCTTTATTTACCTCTACTCTTTCAAAAGCACTTTTTTGTTTAGCAAACTCTTGATACTCCCTTACCTCATCCATATTAGTTATTAAATCTTTAAGTTTATCAACAATCGGATGTTCTGGAGCTATAACCATAAACGTTACCCCAAATAAAGTATCACATCTAGTCGTATATACCGTTAACTTATCCAAAGTCTCTTCCACTATAAAATCAACTTCTGCTCCCGTAGATTTACCAATCCAATTAATTTGCCCTAATTTAACTCTATCAGCAAAATTAGTATCATTAAGTCCCGCAATCAAATCCTCTGCATAATCACTCATTCTAAGCATCCATTGTTCTTTTTCTTTCTGAACTACCTTACTACCACATCTCTCACAAACTCCACCAGCAGCATCCTCATTTGATAAAACACTCAAGCACTTTGGACACCAATTAACAAATGTCTTTGCCTTATAAGCCATATTATGCTTATAAAATTGTAAAAATTGCCATTGAGTCCACTTATAATATTCAGGACTAGCCGTAGAAATCTCTCTACTCCAATCAAAAGAAAAACCTATAGACTTTAATTGTCTCTTAAAAGTATCAATATTCTCTTTTACTGCTTCCTTAGGATGAATATGATTCTTTATCGCATACTGTTCAGCAGGTGAACCAAAAGCATCCCAACCCATTGGAAACAATACATTATATCCCTGCATTCTCTTAACTCTTGCAAGCACATCCTGAGCCGTATATCCCCTAACATGTCCTACGTGAAGACCCGCTCCAGATGGATAAGGAAATTCTACCAATATATAGTATGGTTCCTTATCTCCACCAGTTATTGCCTCAAATGTTTTATTCTCTTCCCAATATTTTTGCCATTTCTTTTCAATCTTTGTAAAATTATACATTTTTATCCTCCTTAAAAAAAATAGTTATAAATATAAGGACGAAAATTCCGCGGTACCACCTTATTTTATAACTACTGTTATACACTCTAATTTTAACGCATTTCTGCGGATACATCAGCTAAATAGACAAGTTCATAATCAAACATTAAATACTCACACCACCCGTATTCTCTCTCGAAACACTATAATTACTACTACTTCTATTCTTCGCCTTTCAAACAATAACTAAATTCTATCACATTTTCTTAATATAAACAAGTCATTTTAAAGATTTTTATTCTGAAACAAAAACATCAATTGTTCCTATTCCGCCATCTATTTCAAGTTTATTTCTTCCAGTACCAATAACTCTATTCTTAGATACTTCCGAATTATTATATTTAATAGCTCCTATTCCCTTATCAAGACTAATTTGATAATCATCAACTACTCCAGTTAGATTAACAACCAATTTGCCAACTCCAGAATCAATCTCACTATCACCAAGAATCCAACCAGTAACTTCTACAGAACCAGCCCCAATATCTAAATTCAAATTATTCATTCTTCCATCTCTAATTAATATCTTTCCAGCTCCGCCTTCTATCTTTGTCACTTTCCCTATATCAAGATAATCAATTTCTAATAAACCAGCCCCTAAATCAAGATTTAATATCTTACTTAGTATCCTATTAATCTTTATTTTTCCAGCACCACCAGATATATCTACTTTATCAAAAGAAAAATCTTTTGGTACCGTAACTTTCACAAGATTTTTATCCGGATCAATACTTAAATGTGGCTTTTCTTTAACTACAACTCTATCCCCATCTTGTACTACATTAACATACTTATTGTCCGTATTAACTAAAAACCTTTCTCCTTCCTGAATTAATAATTCACTACTAACAAGCTCAATTTTTAAATACTTACTATTTATATTATCCTCATCATCTATTATATCCCTATCTATAATAGTATCATCTGTAAAACTACTAACTATTGTTACTACTAAAGAATATGCTCCATAAACAATACTAAATATTATCAAAAAAGCCAAAGATATAGCTAAATACTTAATAACTTTTTGCCCTTGACTCATTTTATTTCAACTCCTCCAAACAAACAAGTTGCACTAATAAATATCGTTCTTTTATTTTCATCTAACTTTCTATTTTTTCCATTTACTCCACCAAATATTGCATTTGAAGTAATAACCACATTAACATCTTTTGGTATATATAATGTAGACCCTCCAAATATTGTTGATACCCTTATCATTACATCTTCATCTATTTTGGCATTTCGCAGATCACACTTAATTTCCCCAAATACCGCTGTTAATGTTGAACCTTTAAAAACCTCTCCATCAAAAGATAAACTCTGTGAAGAAAAAGTTGCACAATATTCCTTACCATCACTCTTCTTACTAACATTCCTTAAACTATCCGCTATCTTATCATCAAGATTTTCTTTAAACATTAAAGATAATCCTAATATTACCAAAATTACTGGTAAAGCTAATTTCCATATCATTGAAAAATCAATAATCTTATTGCATCCAAGTAACAAAGAAATCCCTATAAGTAAACCAATAATACTCCCTGTCTTATCTCGCTCCTTAAATAAACCAACAAAACTAGGTATTATTATAAATAAAGTCCACCATCCAGTAAAAAATGGACTAATTCTCAATACTCCTAATGATCTTAAAGCAATCAGTAACCCTAATAAAATTAAAATTACTCCCCATAAAATATTATTTCTATCTTTCATTAAACTCATCTCCTAAACAAAATTATATCATAATTATTATCTAAAGTCATTAATCTCTATAATATTTAATTATAAATTGAACCCCTTTTCCTAAAGAAGACTCAACAACTACCTCCCCATTATCAATTTTAATAATCTTATTTGCCAAAAACAATCCAATTCCAATACTATCTACATTCTGATCATTATAATTAAATCTTTTAAATATATCTGCCACTTCTTTTTCACTTAACCCTCTACCATCATCACAAATTCTAATCTCTGTAAATATTTTATAATCCTTATAACTAATACTAATCTCCCGAGAAGCATATTCTATTGCATTTTTAAGAATATTACTAAGTGCTTCTATCTCCCACCTCTCATCTACCATAATTCTCACTTTTTCACTATTAGTAACTTTTATAATCTTATTATTATAATCCCTTATAATATCAACCTTCAAAATAGCCTTCTCTATCAATTCGCTTACTAAAATATTCTCACGTTTAAACTTTACTTGTCTAACTTCCAACTTTGATGCCTTAAGCAAACTTCCCACCAAAAAATTAACATTTAAAACCTCTTTTTTGATTTCCATTAGAAACTGTCTTCTAGTATCATCATCCATCCTCGGATTATCAAGCATATTATCTACCATTATTTCTATTGTTGTAAACGGTGTTTTTAATTGATGAGTAATATCTATTAAAAGATCTTTAATCCTCTCATTATCACATTTTACATTCTCACTCATTTCCTTTAAAGAAAGCATCATTTTATATATTTCACTCTTTAAACTAGATAATTCACTATCTTTATACTCATATATATCTATTTGATAATTCTTCTTATTAATCTCTTCAATACTCTTAACTATCTTTAAAATATCTCTATCTCTAGTTCTATCATAATAATAAAATATCACCAGAATCAATAAAATTACTCCCAAAATAAGTCCACTATTTATTATCAAATTAACTATATAATCATCATCATTTTTCCTTATAATCGAATACTTACTACTATCAATTCCATATCTAGCTAATATATCCCCCTTATCATAGTAACTATTATTAAATAAATCAATCAATAAATCACTATCTACATCCGGATACTTTGATATAACTACTCCCATTATCTCATTTATCTTCTTATTATAATTAACCGTATATTTCCTATATTGATATCCATTAATTAAAACATTAATAACTAAAAATACCACCCCTATTAAGACAATTCTTCTTATATATTCCTTATTTCTAATCATCTATAATATAACCTACTCCCTTAACAGTTCTAATAATATCACTCTGAAGTTTTTCCCTAATTCTTTTTATATAAACTGTAACACTATTCTCATAAACATCATTTCCTGTTAAATCCCATATATAATTAATTATCTTATCTCTAGTAACCACCAAATTCCTATTCATCATTAACAAATGAAGAATCTTTATCTCTAAACAAGTCAAGTTTATTACCTGATAGTTTTTATAAACTAACATTTTATCAACATCTAATACAATATCTTTAACCACAATCTTCTTATTTTTATTAAGTATTCTTTTAACTCTAACAATTAACTCCTTCATTTTAAAAGGTTTAGTAAGATATTCCTCTACCCCCATCTCTAAACCTGATACTATCATATCCTCTCTATCCAATGCCGTAAGAACAATAACCGGTATTTTTTTATCTTTAATATAATTATTATATAGCATAAAACCATCCCCATCAGGAAGTAAAATATCCAAAATAATTAATTTAATCTTGTTAATATCTTTAAAATTAATTGTCTCTTCTATAGAAGAAACCCTAAATAGTCTTATTTCACTCTCCAAAAAAGCATACTCAATCCCTTTAGCAATACTATCATTATCTTCAACCAAAAGTACCATTATTACCTACCTCACTTAACATAATTATAAAATAAACTTATTTCCTTAGCAACATATTTTTTATATAATTATAACAAAAATAAAAGGATTGTCACCCGTAAATTACAGGTTACAATCCTCTAATTAGAAACTATTTATAAACTGTCCAACTTTTGGGGTTCATATCAAAATCAGCTCCACTATTTTTCACAAACAACTTAAACATTCCTTCTTGCTGTAAATGACTATCTTCAATCACTTCAACTTGATAAGGAATACTTGGCGTATAATCATTATCAGAACTAGATCCAACAAAATATGACTTACCTATATATTTCCACTTATCATTCGAAGTCATTCTATCTTTAATATTTTGTTTTAAATACGAATTAATAGGTTGAACATCTTCCATCAGTATTTGTAGCATTTCCAAAAATCAACAAAAAAAGAATTACTTAAATACCTAAGTAATTCTTAAATATTATCTTGTCTTATTACACTCATTAAACTATTCTTATCAATCATTCGTAAAGAATATCTCATAATCATAAATATTAATCCACTAACTATTAAAACACTATATATTATCCCCTTATAAGGAAATACATAACTAACCTCTTCCACTCTTCTAGTAAGAACAAAATAAGCAAAATAAGATAAACAAATTCCCAAAAAAATTCCCAGTATTAAAGAATACCCCAAATAAAACAAACTTTCCAATCTAACCATTTTATTAAATTGCTTACTATCCATTCCAATACTCTTAAAAATAGCATATTCTCTCATTCTTAAACTAATACTTGTACTAACTGTATTAAAAATATTAGTTAATCCAACTACACTAATCATTATCATTATTCCATATAAAAATATCCTAATTAAACGTATCAATATCTTACTTGTTCTATATTCCCGATCTTTATTCTCTACATATACTCCCTCATGCTTTTTAACCAATAATTCTATCTTCTCGTATACCATCTCACTTTTATCTGTCTTAATATATAGCACTATATCATCACCTGGATTATATCTATCTATACTCTTCTCACTTACTACCAATTTAACATCATTATAAGATGCCTTAACTCCTAATGGATCAATATTACTAACCATAGCTATTTCAATAGATAACTCACTACTTCCATATTCATTAAAGCTATCCCCCTTAATTACATCTCCCTTTTTATAATCAAAAGTTCCCTTCTTATCAACAAGAATTGCTTTATCTTCTGTATTTCCCTTAATTCCTAACTTTTTAGTATACCTCTTATATTCCTCTAAAGATAAAGATTCAACCGTTAATCCATAAACATCATAATTATCTCCATAATAACTTCTAGAATATTCACTAAATCTAGGATTCTTTATTGCAAAATTTCCCTGTTTAATAACTGCATACTCCCTTATTAAAGGAATATTTACTATCTTATCAGTAATCATTTCATTATATACCCCATCACTATTTAAATTAACTATTAAATTATAATCATTATCTTTATATACTGATTCTAATTTTGATGAAATAAAAGCATCAAATGAAGACAACGTTACAAAAGAAAATACCCATATTACTACTGAAGTAATTATAACCGTATACTTCCCTTTAACCCTAAAAATATTCTTATAAGCAATATCTCCACTTAACCCAAAAAAACGTGTAATTAAATACGGTGTCTTCACCCTAACCGAATTATCATAATTATTCCCTTTAATAGCATTAATAAGATTACTATTTATAATAATTTTCATACTCTTCCTAACAGAAAAATACATTGTTATCATACTTAATATAATTCCTATTAAAATTGCTACCCCTGAAACTCTCCATTTAAGATAAAAACCCATATCATTAACTACCAATTTATTAACTATTAAACTAAATATAAAATTACTCCCAATTCCAAGACCAATTCCTAAAGGCATCCCTATCAAAAAAATTAACCCTGCTTCTAAAAGAACACTCTTCCTTAACTGTTTAAAAGTCATTCCAATACTAATAAGCATTCCATATTCCTTAATTCTCTCTGATAAAGAAATCTCAAAACCATTTCTAATACAATATATCGAAGTAATAATAATAATTAATAAAATAATTCCTGCTATTACATAAATAACCTTCATTATCACTGGATGAAAAGAATTACTAGAAAAATCAACTAATTCCTGATTCACATATACTGAATACTTTGCAAGAGCCATCTCCTTTTCTAACTCTAATGAATTACTACTATTAGTTAATACCCCTCCTCTAGTTTCACTATATATCTTATTATCAATTCCTAATATATTACTAGTAACAAAATATCTATTCTTAAGTCCATATTCTGTATATTTAACATATAAATCAACCTTCTCATTCCTATCTATCTGATTAAGTAAAGTAATCCCATCTATTTCTTCATCATTCCATTCCATTACTCCTACTATTAAATAACCATTAATTATATTACCTATTTGATATCCACTATTACTATCACGCAAATACTTACTAATTAATATTTCCGAATAATCACTAATCATTCTCCCTTCACTAATTACTATTGGCAAATTATTCAATCCCTGCTTATCTATTTCCAAGATTTTTATTCCAATATTCCTCTCTCTTGTAATAAAATAACTATCAATTGCTACATTTCTATCAAACTTATTTATATCCCCCGAAGGAACATTCCTAAACATATAATGATAATTTCCCTTAGTTCTTTCCAAATAATCAATAATACTACTCTTAAAACTCACTGTTAACGATAGTATCATTATTATTAAAGAGATTGATAAAACTATCCCTACAATCATAACAATCGTTCTTTTTTTATTCATCACCATATGCTTAAACATTAATTGCTTTAAAATATTCATAACCAATCACTCACTTATCTTTCCATCAACTATTTTTATTACCCTCGAAGCCATTTTTGCAATCTCCATATTATGCGTAATCATAATAATTGTCTGCTTATAATCAATATTTGCCCTTTTTAATAAACCTACTACTTCCATACTATTCTTACTATCAAGATTTCCTGTTGGCTCATCTGCCAAAATAATTGCTGGCTTTGTAATCAAAGCTCGTCCTATTGACACCCTTTGCTGTTCTCCTCCAGATAATTGACTAGGTAAATGTTCCACCCTATTAGTCAAATTTAATTTCTGAAGTAATTCACTTACTAACTCCTTAGGAACCTCTCTATTATCTAAAAGTATTGGTAAAACAATATTCTCATAAACATTAAGTATTGGAATTAAATTATAAAATTGATATATTAAACCAACCTGTCTCCTTCTAAATATTGCCAATCTATCTCTATCCAAACTATAAATATCCTCTCCATCTATATAAACCTTTCCTTTATTTGCCGTTTCCACTCCCCCAAGTAAATGCAATAACGTACTCTTTCCTGATCCTGACGCTCCAACTATTGCCACAAACTCCCCACGACTAACAGAAAAAGATACATTATCTACCGCTACTACTCTCGTATCTCCCTCGCCATATATTTTAGTTAAATTTTCTACTCTAAGTATTTCCATCACTTATCATCCCTCTCAATAATTAATTATATCTTATCAAAGTGACTAGTAAATGACAAGAACAAAAAAAGAACAGACTATTAATCCATTCTCTCTCCCATCTTATAATTCAAACTGTGAATTATATAAATCAGCATAAAAGCCTTTCTTATTCATTAATTCCTGATGATTACCCGTTTCAACAATATTTCCATCTCTCATAACAAGAATAATATCCGCATTCTTAATCGTTGATAAACGATGAGCTATTATAAAAGATGTCTTTCCCTTAGTTAACTTATCCATTGCCTGTTGCACTAACTCTTCAGTTCTCGTATCTACATTACTCGTAGCTTCATCAAGAATTAAAAACGGTGCATCTTCAACCATTCCTCTAGCAATTGTAATTAATTGTTTCTGTCCAGCCGAAATCGAATCACTCTCCGTTACCAAAGTATCTATTCCCTCAGGTAAAGTATTAATAAAATGTGTTACTCCTATATCATCACAGATCTTTTTTATTCTTTTATCATTTACCCCAACACGATTATATATTATATTCTCTTTTAAAGTACCATTAAATAACCAAGTATCTTGTAAAACCATTGTAAATAAAGAATGAATATTTTCTCTTGATAATTCCTTTATACTAATTCCATCAATCAAAATATCTCCACTATTTATATCATAAAACTTCATAAGTAAATTAACCAAAGTTGTTTTTCCAGCTCCCGTAGGTCCAACTATTGCTACCTTTTGTCCAGACTTAACATTAACATTAAAGTCCTTAATAATCATTTTTTTATTATCATATCCAAAATTAACATTCTTAAAAATAATATTTCCTTTAGCCTTCTTTTTATCTAATACCTTAGTAATATTATCTTCTAAAAGCATCTCTTCTTCATCTACAAACTCAAATACTCTCTCTGAAGCTGCCGCTGTTGACTGAAGTGATGTCATCGCCTGAGCTATCTGTGATAAAGGAGAAGTAAACAATCTAACATATGTAATAAATGCTACAATTACTCCAAAAGTAATCATATCCTTTTGAACTAACAACGCCCCAATAATACATACCATAACATATCCAAAATTACCTATAAAAGACATTATTGGCATCATTAATCCAGATAAAAATTGACTTTTCCTATTTGCATTAAATACCTTCTCATTACAAATATCAAACTTTTTATCCACTTCTTCTTTCCCATTATAAGCCTTAACTACCAATAATCCTGAATAAGTTTCCTCAATATGAGAATTTAAATTTCCCAGTTCTGTCTGTCTTAAAGTAAAATACTTTTGTGATTTAGCTAGTATTATTATCATAAAAGCAAATCCTATTAAACTAGCTAAAATAGCTGTTATTGCCATAATATAATTTGTTACAAACATCATAATTATTGTACCTACAAGTAAAGTAATTGAACTAACTAAAGTAGATAAAGAATTATTCATTGTTTGCGCAATCATATCAACATCATTAGTTACCCTTGATAAAATATCACCATTCTGTTTATTATCAAAATATTTTAAAGGTAACTTATTAATCTTAACAGATATTCTATTTCTTAAATCTCTTGCAAAATTATTAGAAACATCTGTCATAATAATAGATTCAATAAAAGAAAATAATGCTGATACCACATATAAAACTATAAGAAATATTGTAATACTCTTAATCTTATCAATATTCATATAAGGCTTAATAACCTTTTGAATAGATTCCGGCATCTCTTCAATACTCTTATACAATTCTTCTTTCGATGTATTCTCATCAAAGCTACCCATTATTTTTATATACTGTACCTGATCTAAAGAAGAAATTTTCTGTCCATCAATAGTTATTTCTGGAAACATCTTATTAAGAACATTCTGAGATAAACTAGTTATTCCTTCAATTAATTTCTTCTGATTATGAATATCTATTTTTCCCATAACCTTCATAAATTCTTCTTTTTCATCCTTTGTTATCTCATTATCTAAAAGAATTTTATCAGGTGTAATATCACTAATCCTACATCCAATAACCTGTTGAATCTCTTCCATATTTTCTCTATTAACTATTAAACCATTAGTAATCTCATCCGTCATCGAAGAAAGTTTCGAAGGTGCAACAATTGACAAAATAGCACTAATTGATGCTAATACCAAAGCTACATAAATTAATACTCTAAAATTCTTTAATTCCTTAAAAAGTCTCTTCATTGCACCAACAAAATCCTTAGACTTTTCTTGGCTATTTCCGTGCATTCCTCTAGGCATTACCCAATTCCTCCTCACTTAATTGTGAAAGAGCTATCTGTTTATAAACTTCACAATTCTTAAGTAAATATTCGTGTGTACCTTCACCCACACATACTCCCTTATCTAAAACAATTATCTTATCTGCATTCATAATCGTTCCAATTCTCTGGGCTACAATTAAAATAGTCGCATCCTTCGTATATTCCTTTAATTTCTTTCTAAGTAAAGAATCTGTTTTATAGTCAAGTGCACTAAATGAATCATCAAAAATATATATTTCAGGTTTTCTAGCAATTGCTCTAGCGATAGAAAGTCGCTGCTTTTGACCACCAGAAAAATTAGTTCCCCCTTGAGCCACGTGTGAATCATATTGCTTATCCTTTTTTAAAACAAAATCCTGTGCCTGTGCTACCTCAATTGCCTTCTTTATATCATCATCAGTTATTTCCTTATAACTTTCCCCATAAGCCACATTCGACTTAATTGTTCCACTAAATAACAAAGCCTTTTGTGGTATATAACCAATCTTATTATGTAGTTCATCCTCACGATACTCTTTAACATTTACTCCATCAATTAAAATTTCCCCACTAGTAACATCATAAAATCTAGGTATTAAATTAATTAAAGTTGACTTTCCACTACCAGTAGATCCAATAAAAGCTATTGTCTGTCCTGAAGAAGCCTCAAACGAAATATCTTTAAGCATATATTCACTAGCATCCGGATACTTAAAAGATACATTTTTAAAAGAAACACTACCAATTAAATCCGTTTTACCATTAAAATCTCCATCATTAATAGTCCTATTCATTCCTAAGACCTCATTAATACGTCCAGCAGACACTTGTGCTCTAGGCAAAACCATAAATATCATAGCTAACATTAAAAACGCCATAATAACCTGCATTGAATAACTTGAAAATACAATCATATCACTAAACAATGCTAACTTATCATACATCATTGCTGCATCTATTAACTTTGCTCCAATAAAATATACAAAAAGTGCTAAGAAATACATCACCAAATACATTACCGGTTGTAATACAGCAAAAGTTCTTTGATTAAATAACTGCGTATTCGTTAAATTATCATTTGCTTCCCTAAATTTCTCTTCTTGATAGCCTTCCGCATTAAAAGCTCTAATAACCCTAATACCAGTTAAATTCTCCCTTGTTGCTTCATTAATCTTATCAGTTAACTTCTGAACTATCTTAAATCTTGGCATTACTATCAATAATATAACTGCTATGGTTGCTAAAAGAATTAAAACAGCAATTCCCGTTAACATACTCCATTGCCAACTCTTATTTAATATCTTAGTAACTGCCCATATAGCCATAATAGGAGCCTTAATTAACAACTGTAATCCCATTGAAATAAACATCTGAATTTGACCAATATCATTTGTCGTTCTAGTAATCAAACTATTCGTAGACAATTGCTTAACCTCTTGAATATCAAGATCTAATACTTTATCAAAAAGTTCCTTTCTAACATTTTTAGAAAATATTGCTGAAACATTCGAAGTCAAATATCCTACCAAAATTGCCGAACCTAAACTAAGTAAAGCACATAATAACATATACCCGCCATTCTTAAGAATATCCGTCATCTTACTACCATCAGTCTGTACTAATCTTGTTATCTCAGACATATAATCCGGCATCTTTAAATCTACCCATACCTGAAACACTATAAGCATTACCGCCACAAATATCATTAATAACTCTTTCTTTTTCATCTTTTTTAATAGCTTTATCATTTTATATCATCTCCCATATTAACTATCCTCTATTAAATGCATATTATATTTCTACATTATTTTTCATAAATATTTTTTATCATCTTATTAATAACCTTAATAAACACTTCCAAATCCCCTTGAGATATATCTTTAATAGCCTTCTTTTCTATATAATCTATTCTCTCTATTCCCTTCTCAAATACCTTGTTAGCTCCATCAGATAAAATAATTCTCTTACTTCTAACATCATTCTCATTTTGTAATCTCGTAATTAATCCATTATTTTCCATTCTCTTCAAAACATCAGAAATAGTAGCCCTACTCAAATCCAATTTCTCTTCCAAATCCTTTTGATATATCTCCTTGCCATAATTATCTATCATATATCCAAGAACCTTCATTTGTGTTGGTGTAGAGTTATTACTAATTTGAAACTTATCTGCAAACTCCATATCAGACAACCTAACATTTCTAAGAATAGCTTTATCTAACTCCTTAATTTTATAAATAATATATCTATCATCCATCTTCTTAACAACTCCATTTATTGTTCGCTAACTAACAATAATTATACACTATCCATCCAAATTGTCAAGAAAAACATAAAACTTCTATTTTCTTAGTTCCATAAGTACAATATATAAAATCTTCTTCCCCTTAAAAAAGTAAGTATCACTTAATACTCACTTCTTAAAATAAATTATCATCATTTTGGATTAAACTAACTATTAACTTTTCCTAAGTTTTTAAACTCTATCTACAAATGCTAAATTAATATCATAAATAATTAATAGATAGACAGATTGTAATTTATTAATTCTTACAATCTCCCTCTATGTATTTCATAGAATAATCACCAATTAATATATTTCTATCATTTTTAGCAGTATTACATACTATCATAGTAATATCTTTATCTTTTTGTTCCTCCATCTTTTTCTAATATCATTATGATTTTCTGGCTTTGTTATATAAAAATCAAATACCGATGTTGTATAAGGACCACCTTGCTCAAATTTAACATATTTTGAATCAAAATTAGCATTTTTTATAAACTCTTCCTGTTTTGCTTTGCTATTATCTATAAGAGTAACTACAACAATATTATTGATCTCATCTAGTGAACAAGCACCTAAATTACTATGATCTGTAGTTTAACTGCCAAAATAATCACTTACTTTATTATAAGTATCTTTTAGGTTATTGATATTTTCTTCTATAGGTAAAGTATGAGCTTCCCATTTAAAACGAGTAGTCTGTGTTACGCCATCATAAATATCAGTTTCTACGAAAATCCCTATATTTTTCTTATGAAAGCTTGAATAAGTTTTTGTTTTTCTTATAATAGGGCTATTATTAAATATTATAGCCTGTGCTGTATCTAAAATTATTACTCCTACCAAAACACCAATAACAACTAAAGTAATTTTTAACCTTTTTTTCATAATCAATCCTCCATTTTAACAAACTACTACTTAATTTTTATTCAACCTTGTCACATCTCTCCAAACTAGAAAATCTTATTAAATAACGTTCTAGTTTTAACAAAAAGCAAATAGCCTTATTTCAAATGTAGCACCACCCACACTCTTCTCATCCTTGACTGCTCTTTATGTATAGGTAGTTAAGGTAAACTGCTCCTTTAATTTGATATGTTGCTAGGTATCGATACACCAGGGATGTGTACACCTTATGTATAGGTTATATGTATTTAATGTTGCAATTTAATAATCGGTTTCAACATAATACCAGTTATCTTTAAATTTTCTTATGCTAATTATTGGATGCCCAGTTTCATTTTCTTTTATTAGCTTTTCTCCACCACTAGAATACATTAATTGTATAGATCCTGACTGCATCCCCCTAAAAATCCAAAAACAAATTATTTGACCATTATTATCATTTTGATAAACAGTTACTTCGCCACTTAAAGAATACTTTCTATACTCATTTGGTAATTTTACATTACCTGAATCATCTGCTTTTAATTCTCCTAAAATAATCTTATCAATAATTTCTAATCTTGCTTTTTCATACTTATTTAATTCATAATTTACTTTTATTTTTCTAAATGGGAAAAAGATAAATAGTAAAACTGAAATTAACAATATTATTATACTTAAAATATTTATTAGTTCATATTTACTTGTCATTTTCCTTAAGCTAGTTATAAAGCAAAAAATAAACATAACAAATAATATAAAATTTGAAATAATATAAAATATAAATAATTTATCAAATAAAAAATCTGAATACCAACTTTTTGTAAATGATAAAATTAAAACTAGAATTGAAATAATCAATGTTATGTATTTCTTCATATAATCTTTCACCCTATAATTATTATTTATCTTTATTTTCTTTCTAAAACACAAACTGTCTCCACATGATGCGTTTGTGGAAACATATCCACTAACACTATTTCATCTACTAAATAATTTGTTAAATTACTAATATCTCTTGCCAAAGTCATCGCATCACACGATACATAAATAACTGTCTTTATCAAAGAATTATTAATAACTGAAACTGTATGTTTATCCAATCCTACTCTCGGAGGATCTACAATTAACTTATCGCATACTAAATTATCTTCTATTAACTTACTAACATCTCCGCATATAAACTGAATATTATTAATCCCATTCATCTTCGCATTACGATAAGCATCATCTATTGCCGAACTAACAATTTCTATTCCCAAAACACTAGCTACATCATCTGCTATATATATTCCAATACTTCCAACCCCGCAGTACAAATCCACTACCAAATCACTCTTCTGAAAATTTCCTAGTCTCTTAACCGTATCATATAACTTATGAATATTTCCTGTATTAATTTGAAAAAACGATCTATCAGAAACCACATACTTTTTAGAACCTATTAAAATATAACCATCCGTATCCTTATATACACACTTATCATTTATATAAATAGCCAGACATTTATCCTTTAAACTATCAATTTCTAACTCCCCATATACACTAAGAATTAATCCATTATCACATTCCTTAATAATAACCTTTAACACCTTAGAAATATCTAATAATTTAATTATATTATATAACTCATTAACCCTTTCACTAACAAGTAAACAACCATTTATATCTATTACTTTATTATCCAAAGAAATCAAGCCAAGATTAACTTTGTCTCCCTGAAATGTTATCTTATTTCTATATTGATATTCCTTATCACTACCAATTATTATTGGATCTATCTCTAATCCCAAATATTTCTTAAATATATTCTTTACTTTATCCTTTTTAAATTTTAACTGTTCAGAATAAGATAAATTACTTATGTTACATCCTCCACATATGTAATAGTAAGGGCATTCCACTTCCTTTCTATTGCTCCCCTGTTCTACTACCTTTTCTATTCTCCCTATCGAATACGTCTTATGATCCTTAATTAATTTAATCAAGCACTTATCCCCCGGAATACTCTTAGGAACAAAAACTATTTTTTCATTTATTCTTCCTAAACCATTTCCATTATGATCCATTCCAAATATATCTACCTGCATATTTTCACACCCTTACTGGATTAACATCCACACATACACTAACTTTATTATTAACTTTATATACCTCATCAATCTTTCTTAATACCGGTTTTATCCTCTCATCTCGCTTATATTTAATAATACATTGATAATGATATATATTATTTATTTTAAAAACATTTGCTGTCGCTGGCCCCAAAACCTTCGAATTAACATCCAAATTCCTTCTTAAAAAATCTCCTATCTTATTAGCTTCCTTAAATCCTTCGTCATAATCTTTACTACTTATATTTACTACCGTAATGTAATAGTATGGTGAATAATTAAGTTCCTTTCTAATTTTCATTTCCTCTTTATAAAAATCTATATAATCGTGCTTTTTAGCATATCTTAAACTATAATGTTCTGGATTATAACTCTGAATTATTACCTCTCCAGGAAGCTCACTTCTCCCTGCTCTTCCAGATACCTGACTAAGTAATTGATAAGTAACCTCAGCACTTCTAAAATCTGGAACATTTAAACTAGCATCAGCATTTATAACTCCCACTAAAGTAACAAGTGGAAAATCTAATCCCTTTGCAATCATTTGAGTTCCTAATAAAATATCAAATTTATGTTCCCCAAAATCATTAACAATCTTCTCATGCATTCCCTTTTTACTAGTCGTATCCATATCCATTCTTACTACCCTAGCATTAAACATCTTTTTTATTTCTTCTTCTAATTTTTCCGTTCCCAAACCATAATCCTTAATATTACTACTACCACACTGTAAACACTTATTAACATTTTTAATACTATAATTACAATAATGACATCTATTCGTATTACTACTCTTATGATAAGTCAAAGAAATATCACAATTAGGACATTTTAATACACTACCACAATCTCTACAGGTAAGCATCGAAGAATACCCTCTTCTATTAAGTAATAAAATTATTTGTTCATTTTTATTCAATCTATCTATAATCTTATCCTTAAGTAACCTCGATAAAACAAAATTACCTCTCTTAACCTCATCCCTCATTGACACTATAGTAACTTCTGGTAATTTTGCATCTTTTGCTCTTTTAGTTAACGTCAATAACTTATATACCCCATTCATTGCTCTAGCAAATGATTCTAAAGATGGTGTTGCACTTCCAAGTATTACCGGAGCATTATGATATTTTCCTCTCATCATCGCAACATCTCTAGCGTGATACATTGGATTACTCTCCTGTTTATAAGTCTGAGTATGTTCCTCATCAATTACAATTATTCCTATATTCTTTAACGGAGCAAAAATAGCACTCCTAGCACCCACAACAATTCTTACTCTACCATCTAATATTTTTCGATACTCATCATACTTTTCTCCATCAGATAACCCACTATGCAAAATTGCAATATCACTCCCAAATCTAGTAACAAAACGATCCACTATTTGTGGAGTTAAACTAATTTCTGGAACCAACATAATTGCATTTTTCCCCATTTTAAGAGTTCGATCAATAAGTTCCATATAAACTTCTGTCTTTCCACTACCAGTTACCCCATATAACAAATAAGGATTAAACTCTTCAAGATTAACTTTCTCACAAACTTCTGCCTGTTCCTTATTTAAAGTAACTACCTTATATTTACCAGTTGCCTTACTCTCATACCTATTAACCTCTTCATATATAAATTCTATCAACTCTTTTTTCAAAAGTGTATTAATCCCAGAATTAAGCATATCTACTTTTATCTTTCTCTTATCAAGTAACTCATTTAATATCTCCACCTGTTTAGAATACCTACATCCCTTAATATAATCAATAATTTCCTGATCACTTTTATTTAACACCATATACCTATCAAGTTTAGCCTTAATATTAATTTTATGCTGAGCCTTTAATCCTTTAGGTAACATTGCCTGATATATTGAGATCTTACTACACAAAATCTCTTCCTGTATCTCCCTACCTAAAATTAACATCTCCTCATTAAGAATTGGCTCATCATCACATAACATACTTATTTCTTTTAACTCATACTCCCCCTGATAATTATTACTCAATCTAAGTACAAACCCCTCAATATCCCTACCATTAAATGGTACCATTACTCTATGTCCAATTCTTATTTTATCTTTATATTCCTTAGGTACTATATAAGTAAATTCTCGATCAACAGCCTTATTTCCATATTCAATAACTACACTCGCATACATCAGTACCACTTCCTAAATTAATTATATCAACATTAAATATCCAAGTCAATAAAACAAACAATCGTTTACAAAAAAACTTAACGTCTCTCATTAAGTTTATTCTTTATTTTTCTACGATAATTAATATCATTAACCGTCATTAACAACTGATGCCTATCATACAATCCCAAATCATTATACGTAATCTTTTTTGATAATTCTAACACCATTCTTAATTCTTCCGTAGGCTTATCTACAATAAAAGAAGCAATCCATTTTCCCTTCATCAAAGAAAAAGCAATTATTTGATTATCAAAAGGAATATTTTCTCCACCTTTCCCCTTAATCATATCCGTAGCCCTATCATATATATCAAACATCTTATGAAGATAAATATCTATATAACTAACCCCTCTCTCACAAATTGATGGATAAAATCTAACCACTGACATTGTCAAAAGTTTTGTTATCTCATCAACATTTCCATCTCTTACCTTAAGTTCATTCATATCTGGAGAAAAAATATTTCCATAATCATAATTAATAGACTTAGTAACTCCATCTACAACTACATATACCTTCAATAATAAACTCTTAAATATATCTTCTCCTAACCATTCAAAATTATTTAACATCATATCACCTATCTATCTATTAATATTATATCATTTTTTTAAAATAAAACATATAAGAAAAAGAGAATTAACAAAATATTTAATTAATTCTCTTTAAACTTTTAATCTATATTGATATATTTTTTAGCTGACTTTTCTTCTTTTTTCTTAGGAATAGAAATTTTTAAGATACCATCTTTAAATTCTGCTTTAATATCTTTTTCATCCATTTCACCAAAATAAAATGATCTTTCACACTTTGAAGTTGATATTCTCTCTCTATGAACATATTTCTTATTATCTTTCTCTTCCATCTTATGCATAGCTCTTACTTTCAAATAACCATTCTCAAATAAGATACTAATATCATCTTTCTTAAATCCAGGAAGATCCATTACTACGTGATATGTATCACCTTCTTCATAAATATCACTCATCATCATCTTGTCATTCCTTTTAGTATCAATGTCATCTAAAAAATTATCAAAGAATATTCTACTTGGTAACATTCTTCTTCACATCCTTTCTAAACTAATTATATCACTATTTTTTTTATTGTCAATACTTTTTTAGCAATCTCTCTTGACAATTGCTAGAAATCTGCTATAATTAATAAATGAAAGGATGTGAAATGTATGAATGAACAAAATCCCTATGAAGAAAATCTAAAAAATGTTCTTGAAAAATATGGGAGAGATATTACTAAAGAAGCCAAAGAAGGAAAAATAGATCCTGTTATTGGTCGAGATGAAGAAATACGTAATATTACCAGAATTCTTTCAAGAAAAACTAAAAACAATCCCGTTTTAGTAGGAGTTCCAGGTGTTGGTAAAACAGCCATTATCGAAGGACTAGCTACACGTATTATAAAAGGTGATGTTCCTAATAATCTAAAAAATAAAACCATTTGGTCACTAGATATGGGTTCATTAATTGCCGGAGCTAAATACCGTGGTGAATTTGAAGAGAGATTAAAAGCCGTATTAAAAGAAATAAAAGATTCTGAAGGTAAAATAATTCTCTTCATCGATGAAATTCATCTTCTAGTAGGTGCTGGAGCAATGGAAGGAGCAATGGATGCCGGTAACCTCTTAAAACCAATGTTAGCACGTGGTGAAATCTTATGCATTGGTGCCACTACTCTAAATGAATATCGTAAATATATTGAAAAAGATGGTGCCCTAGAAAGAAGATTTCAAAAAGTTCTAGTAGCTGAACCTACTGTCTCAGATACTATTGCTATTCTAAGAGGATTAAAATCAAGATTTGAACTATTCCACGGTGTAACTATCAAAGACGCCGCTTTAGTAACTGCTGCTAACCTAGCTAACCGTTATATTACTGATAGATTCTTACCAGATAAAGCTATTGATTTAATCGATGAAGCCTGTGCAACAATCAAAGTTCAAATGGAATCAGTTCCCGTAAAACTTGATTACCTAACCAGAGAAATAATGACCCTTCAAATTGAAAAAGAATCCTTAAAAAAAGAAAAAGATGAACTTTCTTTAAGAAGAATGAATGAAATCAATACCAAATTAGCTAAACTCGAAATGGATGAAAAAAACTTAAGAAGTAAATGGAACGAAGAAAAAGAATTAAGTCTTAAAATAAAAGATAAAAAAGCTGAAGTTGAAAAAGCTAATCACGAACTAGAATTAGCCGAAGCCAACTATGATTATGAAAAGGCCGCTGTTTTAAAACACGGAACAATTCCTAAATTACAAGAAGAACTAGCTACCTTAAAATTTAACAACGAATCATCTTCATTACTAAGTAATGTCGTTGATGAAGAAGGCGTTGCTAATATCATTTCCAAATGGACTAATATTCCTGTAACTAAATTAGTTGGTTCAGAAAGAGATAAATTACTTCACCTTGAAGACAATATGAAAAAACACATCATTGGACAAGATAACGCCATCCATCTAGTTTCTGAAGCCATTAAAAGAGCTCGTGCTGGTATAAAAGATCCAAATAGGCCAATTGGTTCCTTTATGTTTTTAGGACCAACCGGAGTCGGTAAAACTGAAGTTGCCAAAACCCTTGCATATGAATTATTTGATGATGCTAAACACATCGTAAGAATTGATATGTCCGAATATATGGAAAGTCACTCCGTATCTCGTCTAGTCGGAGCTCCTCCAGGATACGTTGGCTATGATGAAGGTGGCCAATTAACCGAAGCCGTAAGACGTAATCCATATTCCATTGTCTTATTTGATGAAATAGAAAAAGCCCACAAAGACGTTTTCAATATCTTACTTCAAATTCTAGATGATGGAAGAATTACCGATTCTCAAGGAAGAACCGTTGACTTCAAAAACACCATTATTATTATGACATCTAATCTTGGTAGCGAATATATCCTTAACAAAGATAAAGAAAAGGATACCCTTATAAATAATGAATTAAGACACACCTTTAAACCAGAATTTCTAAATCGTATAGATGAAATAATTGTTTTCAATTCCTTAACTAAAGAAGCAATCTATAAAATACTTGACAATCTAATTAAAGATATTGAAGATAGATTATGTGATAAACAAATAAAAATTACTCTAACTCCTAAAGCAAAAGATCACATAATAGAATCATCATATGATGAATCATTTGGTGCTAGACCAATAAAAAGATATGTTGTCAAGAACATTGAATCATTAATAGCTAATAATATTATTGAAGATAAACTAAAATTTAATAGTACCATTACTATTGATGTAGATAAAGATAACTTCATAATTAAATAAAAAAAGGCAAGAAATGTAAGTTTCTTGCCTTTTCATTGTTTCTTACCACAATCTTTACAAAAATTTGAATCCCTATCAATCAAAGATCCACACCATTTACAATATTTCTTATCTTCATTAAAACCATCTTTAATAGCTTTAATAGTCATTGAAATAGCCTCTTTATTAATCTCAGCACTTTTCGAAGAAATATCTTTTAAATCATCATAATTTTTATCTATAACATTTTTCCTAGATTTAACCTGAGCATCTGCCACATTCGTATTAATATCCTCAATATCTTTTTTCGCATAATCTGTCATATACTTAACAGACTTAACCTGATTACTCATAAACTTTCCTCTAATTTTCGGACTAAAAGTTAACAATATCACAAAAACAATTATTCCTATTGCCATTAAAAAGATAATTCCCCCAAAAATAGAAATAAAACAATTACCCATCATATTTTTTTCTCCTTCTTAAACTTATAACTCATAAATTTCCAAATTACCCTCTTTTTAGTAAGCCAATTAATTCTTACATTATTATTCGTATTACTAATCATCTTATCTACTAAATACTTAGCTACAATATCTGGATAATCCCCCAAAATATTATATACCTTTTTAAACTTATCATTTAATTCTATCTTCTGATCTCTAAAAGCATTAACTAAAAAATCTGTAATCATAATTCCTGGAGCCAATTTTCCTACAATTATATCCTTCTTATTAATCTCTGCTTCCTTTGCTAAAGCCGATACAAAATATGTAACTCCTCTTTTTGCAGTACCATATATAGATAAACCAGGTATTACAGCATCATTGCTTCCATGCCCTTCTACTGTATATATTTTTCCCTTATCATGTTCCATCATTTCTCTCATTATATACTTTGAAGCAATAATTGTTCCCTTTAAATCTATTTCGATCATTTTATTAATCTCATCATCATTTAAATCCCAAATAAGTTTATCTGGTTGATTAACTCCCGCATTATTAATCCAATATTCAATTGTCTTAAAAGTATCTTTAGTCTTACTAATTAAATTAATAATATCCATACTACTAGTAATATCACAAACTACTCCCAAAACTTCCCCATTTCCCTTTTCTTCTATTAACTTTTTCTTAGCTACATCAATATCCTTCTTTTTAATATCACTAATAACTACATTAAAACCTCGCATCCTAAAGCACTTAGCCATCTCATAACCAAGTCCCCTCGCACTTCCAGTAATTACAACAGTTTCTCTCTTCATACATCCTCCTACATTATTCACATAACATAATTATACCATTACTTTAAATATTTATCATCATTTTTCTTTACAAAAATATCTGACATAGGTAAAATTTGATATATAATTACAAAAAAGAAAAATAAAAAAGACTAGAACTGCTGGAACAGTCTAGTCAAAATACCCAAAAAATTAATCTAGCACAATTAAAATTTTTTGTGTAACTTAATTATAACATAAATATAGTCCCAGTTCAATATTAAAATTGAAGTAAAAAGTAATCTTTATACAACCATATGAATTATTTAAACACAATAAAAAATCCCTCATACAAGGGATATAACATTCATTTGGAGGACCCAGTCGGATTTGAACCAACGATCAGGGAGTTGCAGTCCCACGCCTTACCACTTGGCTATAGGTCCATCATTAATAACACTTCACTGCAAATAAAATTATAACAAAAAAAAATACATTTTTCAATATATTATATGTATTTTTTTAAACTATTAACCAAAAAACTCCCTATATTACAATTTTTCAAAGATAAAAATCAAAAATATTACCATTAATCAAGTTAAACTCCACCCAATAATAGTTAAAATGTTTGACAAATCTCTTCTTGCACCTGTTGTAACCCCACCTTATTAGTTTCATTAATTACCATTGTTACATATAATTTATTATCTAATACTAAAGAAGCATCTAAAACTAATAACTCATTAATATCATTCATATTCCGTACATTTCCTGTTCCCACAATATGATATGTAAATTCATAATACTTACCAACAACTAACTTACTTTTTAAATCCCTTGAAATTTTATGTGCATATGCTTCGTGCATCTGAAATTTATCAAGCACTACATATGACCACTCTGGAACCTCTGCCACATAATTATCTAATAAATTTACTACCCTATACGTTTTAGTAAAACTACAATCATAATTCTTATTAACTCCTAATTCTTGATACTCTTCACAATTATAATTCTTCTGCCCTTCACTACCTCTAATTAATAAATAACCTAATGTAATTATTACTCCCAACATTATACCAAAAATAATCTTAATATAAACATTTTTCATATATTATCTCACATCCTTATCCAATACAATTTATAAAATTAATAATTTACCATTTTTAACTTTATTTTATACGTATTATCAAAACTCTCATCATATAAAATATAACTATTATTCAGACTTATATCATCAACCTCAAAAACAAAAATATAACTACTTTTATTTTTATTTATATACTGTTGACGATAACAATTACCAAGATCATTAAACTTATAACAAATATTCTTATTAACCGAATAATTATTCTTTCCAACATTCAATACCAAACTATTAACATTAAATTTATCTTGTTTTATATTCCTAAACATCTCACATTTAACTACCACATAATTATTTCCATTCTCTATCTTATAGTAGCTATCCGTAATCTTTATATAATTAACCATTCCCACATATTCATTTTGTCCATAAACCATAAACTTTACCTTAATATAATTATATCCCCTATAACCCAAGAAAATTAAAATTGCTAATATTATAGGTATAATATATAATTTATATTCTTTAAAAAAGTATCCAAACTCTCTTCTCTGTTTTCTTATTCCCCTCATTATATTAGTCGTATCCACCGAAGTATTAATTTCAATTTCTTCTCCATCCTCATCAACAATTCCTAATTCCTGAACATCTTTACTAAAATTAAACTTCTTAATATCAAAACCCAATCCTCTAATAAACATTACTATTACAACATAATACTGAAATACCATCGAAATAAATAAAACATCACGAAATAATCTTATCGTCTTTTGATTAATAACTTCATTAATAAATGTACTCATATATCCATAAGTAGCAAATAAAACAATGCCTATAACTACATATAAAACTATAGAAAATATATATATTTTTCGAGGTTTATCCTTATATTTTAATAACCAATATACAACAAACATCAATATTATTGCTAACAAAATAAATATATATATTTGATAATTAATATAATCCATTGCACTATACTTATTACCAGTACCCTTAATACACATAGATAAAAACACATAAATCTTTCTATTTTGATACAAAAAATATCCCAAAATAGCAGTAATTATTAAATGAATCAATCTAAAATGTTTAATCAAAAATGCATAAGGCTTTCTAAATACCATATCTATCACCTATCCTAATGTAATTATATCAAATAAAATTTCATAAGTAAATCATTAAACTATTTATATTTATACACAATTAATTGTTCCGGTTGTAAATAAATTTTCTCATTTTGCATAGCTAATTCCGAAATATTAGTTTTAAGTCCTTTAGCAACCTCTGCCAAAGTATCTCCTACTGCCGTAATATATAATATTGATCCCGCCTTAGGTACTAATAAAACCTGTTCAGGATAAATATAATCATATATATTAATTCCATTAAGTTGTGCTAACAACTTAGGATCTATTCCACTATCCTTTGCTATTTGATATAGAGTATCCCCCTTACTAACCTTATAATAATCAAAGTATTTACTAGTAACCCTAGGAACCACAATCGTCATTCCCGGCTTTAATTCAAACTCATAACCATTTAACTGATAAATAACCTCCGGTGCCGTTTTAAATTTAGAAGATATACTATTAATCGTATCATTTTCTAAAACCACATAAGTATCATACAATTTAATCACTCCCAATATAGATTATTCCAAAATAATAAAAAAGACATAAGAAAAAGAGAAAAAACTATTTTTTAGTTTCATTCTCTTTAACAAACTCTCGTTTATTATTAAGCATAATCTCAGTTGTATTAGTTTCTACTTCGCTAAGTGCTCTTGAATCTATATTTGTAATAGTTATAATTTCCTTAACCGTATCAATTGTAACTCTCCCCCAAATAATACCTTTATGTATTGTCAAATCATTATACATATCAGGCGTTACTGACTTAACAAAATATCCAAATAAAACTCTTTTTGTTGCCAATAGTATTCGCTTATTCGTAAATGCATAAACATAAGTATTAACCCAATCTACTGCTCTATCATTCTTTTGACCCGGAAAAGCATACAATATCTTTTCACCAGGATTCAAAAACTGATCTATTACCTTACAATGACGTTTCAATCTCCAAGCAATAGTCATCGGATATTTCTTCATAAATTCCTTAACAAATTCATAACTGTTATAACCTTTACTGTTATTCATCTTATTCACCTAATATAACTCTTCCATCTAAGAATTTCTCAAATGTATCTTTTTCAACATATCCATCAATAGAATCTATAACCCTACTTCCCTGCATAAACAATGTTGTTGGAGTTCCCCAACGATTCTTCTTTAAATAATCATTTTCTGTAGCTAATGCATTATATTCTTCTTGTGTAAGTGTATCTGTATCTATATAATTAATAGCTACCTTTTTCTCATCAGCAACTTCCTTAACAATAGGCATATACATCTGACAATATTCACATCCAGCTCTCTCTATAATAATTATAAAATTCTCATTATTATCTACCATTTGCTTATAATCATTATAAGTAACTTGATTAGATCCAATCTTTCCACTTAACTTAAGCGGAAATTCAATTGCTTCCTGTGCTTTAGTACCTCTCGTTGAAAATATAGCTCCAATTATTATAACTAAAACTAAACCAATTAATATATAATCTGTCTTTTTCATATTCTACCTCCCATACTAGTATTCTACACTTTTTTTAAATATAAATCAAGTCTAATAGAAAACATTCCTTAAATATAATCCACAAGCCGGAGCAGTTTTTCCAGCCATCGTTCGATCCTCACACCTAAATATCTCCATAATATCCTCAGGCTTTCTCTTTCCCTCACCAATCTCAATAAGAAGACCTACCATATTCCTAACCATATATCTAAGAAAACCAGTTCCCACAAAAGTAATTGTAATCTTATTTATATCCTTACTATCTCTATCAAGAGCTGTTTGACTAATTTTTCTAACATAATCAACAATCTCATCATCACTCTTCGTAAAAGATTTAAAATTATGTTCCCCCTCTAAATATTTAAGTCCCCTCTCCATTGCTGCTAAATCTAACTTTGAACAATATTGATAACAATAATTTCTCTCTATCGGATCATATTCTCCCATATTAATTTTATAAATATACTCTTTTCCAATCGCATTAAATCTAGCGTGAAAATCATCATTTACCACTTGTACCTTCTTAACATACACATCATCCGGTAACAAAGAATTAAGTGCTCGGTACAATTTCTCAGGACTAATCTCCTTTTTCAAATCAAAAGTAGCTTTTTGATTAATCGCATGTACTAAAGCATCAGTTCTTCCAGAAGCACACACACTAACGCTATCTCCACCACTAATTTCCTTTAAAGCATCTTCCATTACCTTTTGAACAGTTCTCTCTCTAGGCTGTCTCTGATATCCACAAAAATTACTACCATCATACGAAAATGTTATAAAATACCTCATATTACTAACCTCTTGCCTTAATTATACTAAAATATTACAAATATTTCAACAACATAATAAAAAATAAACCTTTCTTAAAAGCTAAACGATTAATTAAAAGGTCATACACTAATCCATATGACCTTTTAATTTCAATTCATATATTTATATAATGCATAAACATACATATATATAAATACCAAACAAACCAAAAACAAATAACAATAATAACTTATCCTATAAATAAACTCTCCACCCGTAATCTTATTATTTATTAAAAATAAACCAATTCCTATCAAAGAAAGAATAATTCCCACTCTAAATAATGGCATATGATACCTAATCTCAATATTATTATCTCCCTTATTAATCTTTAATACTAAAAAATTATCTACAAAATCTACCTTCTGAGCCTCCTTATTATTAACCATCACTTCTAACCCTCTAACATTATTAATAGGTATGAAAATATAATTCATCAAATTATCATTAACAACTACATCATATCCATTCCTAACCCTACTAACACTAATATTACCCTTCTCTAAATTCATAATATCTTTAAGTTTAATAAAACCTAACTGAACATCTAGTGGCCTTCCATCAAAAGTACTAATTTCAATCATCACCGAAGAAGAATACACTCCCAAATCAACAATATATCCTCCATCTTCATATACCATAATCTCTTCTCCATTAACCTTAATAATATCATTTGAATTATCCACTTTAAGATATAAATTACCCTTTTCCTCTATCTTATAATCTATCTTAATAATATTATCACTAACAACATAACTATAATTATCTATCTTAATAATATCATCATTTGTTTCAAATAGTTTCTTATATATCTCATTCTGTAAATCAAAATTATAACCATCTACCCCCATATTACTATCATTATTAAATAATACTCCATATCCTATATCATATTTATATTGATACAAATAATTCCCTCTATATTTACCAATTAAATCATATAAATCATTATCCAGTATCTTATCACTAATTATATATTTAACATTAAATAACCAATCACTAAATAAAGTTCCTCCATAACTTCTAATACAAGTATTATTATTCTTATACCCCAGTCTTCCATATATTTCATTTAACCCCTTCGGAATAATATGTAACCAATTATCTAAAGTCCTCACTCTATACATAAATCCATAGTCTGGAGTATATACCCCATAATCCATCTTATATCGATATATATCATCTCTAACAATCCCAATATTACTATTAATCTCATTCGCTTCTCTAGTTAAAAAATATCCCTCGCCATAATACATTGAAAAAGAACTATAAACAAAAATACTAATAATACTTGTAAACAAAAGGGAAAAATATCTATTATTCCTCTTTCCAAAAGATAAACTTACAACACTCATCAAACAAAGTATTATAAATATTATAACAATCTTAAAATATAATTCCCTATTTTCAAAATCTAAAATAATCATTCCATCCTGAATCTCTTTATACCAAAAATAATCTAACATTAAACTAACAATTCCCAACAATATAACAATAATTAGTTTATATACGCCATACCTATCTTCCCTATCCCTAATAAACTTCTCTATATAAAATAAACTACCATTCATTAATATAAATATTGTAATAAAAGAATACCTATAAGGAAAACTCCAATAACTACCAGCATGCATTGCTAAATTAATCGGTTCAATAAATATTCCAATAACATACAAAATAAATAAAACTAAATAAAAATATACTCTTTTTTTATCACTTCTATACTTAAACATATAACTAATAAAATATATCAAAAAAACACTAGAAAGCATTAAATACAAAGACTTATTAATAAAATTATAAAATATCTGATTACTTCCAACATTAGTAAATCTCTCTGATATAAAAGTTTGATACAATGTTGGCAATATACTAAAAGAACTAATCAATATAGCAATAACTGTACTCTTTCCCAAATTAAATATTACTTTTTTTACCCTCTTCTTATCTACAAACAAAAATATTAAAAGAAAAGAATAAAAGATAATAAATATCAAAATATAAAAACTAATATAATACGTAATAATTAAACTTCCACTTAAAAAGATAATATATCCCATACACTTATCATTTTTTATTAATTCTTCCAAATACATTATAATTAAAGGAAATAATATTACCGAATCTAACCACATAATATTAAAATAATTAAGCAATACCCACCCAGAAAAACCATATAATATAGAAAATAAAACTTTATAAAAATTACTAACCTTAAACTTTCTATCTATATAAATATAACTACTTAAACTAATTAAACATATCTTAACCATTAAAATAATATTAAAATAATTCACTATATTATCTCTCTTAACAAAATATAACATTAAATTAATCGGACTAAATAAACTACCTTGTATCATCAAAGAAGTATATATATTATTTCCAAATCCAATATCATCATATATAATACCCTCTTTAAAATGTAGAAAATCATATATTCGATATAACACTGGTATATACTGATAATCAGCATCTACTTGTACAATAGAATGACTACCAAAAGGATATAATCCATTTAACATATATATAATACTAATAATAACTAACGTCCCAATTAATGGATACATATATTTAATATATTTTTTCATATTCACCTACCAAAAAAGCGATGTTCACCCATCGCTTTTTATTCTTATTTAATTATTATTCAAATCTACTCTGTTTAAAATAGAAGAATGAATATACTAATGCTCCAAGAGCTATTACCCATACCATAAATATTGCTATAGAACCAGTCTGTGGATTTTTATCTATATTAGACGAACTACTTGGCGTACTTGATGGTGTAGAACTTGGTATTGAAGGTGAGCTTGGATTAGATGGAGAACTTGGACTAGATGGTGATGGTGAACCTCCACCACATTTTACACAATACTCATAATCATTACCAGAAGAATTAAAATTAGATCCAACCCAAGTCCAGCCTTTAGCTATACAACAAGCCTTAACATTAGCCTCTGTTCTCTCAGATTGCGAATTATTATATCCAATATTAATATATTTACAATTTTTATAATTCACATCAAACGTAACCGTATACTCTTGAGAAAAATTACACTTATTAACATCAAAGTTATCAGGTTCCTCAACTGTTTTCTTTTCTCTAAAACAAGCAAAATAATTTGCTGAAGCTGTTAAACTCTTATTATCAAAATTATGATATGCAGAATAAGAAGCTCCATAACCAACAGTAGTCAAACAAGAACTGCTACCCCAACCGGTGAACTCATACTCCTTACTAATATTATAAAATGAATAACCACTTCTAGTAATTGATTGTGGCCCAGGTGCTGTAATAGAATTACAACTACCTTTTACACAAGATTCCTCTTTAACCTTAACGTTTCCATTATAAAACTTAATAGTTATCTTATTATCTCCCGTTGAAGATGATGAACTAGATGAAGATGATGAACTAGAAGATTTTTTAATAGCATCAACTGGAGCACTCCTAAGATCCGTTGAATAACTACATTCACATTCGTAACCAGTATAAGTAGCTTTATTACACTCGTCTAAAGAAGAATACTTTATCTGCTTTGTACAAGTTTTTCCTTTCCATACTGCCTCAAATGTTTTATAATAATAAACACCTGAGGTTTCAACTCTTTTGTCACAAGTCCCATCTGTCTTACAAGCAACTTTACATTTACCAAAAGCAGTCCCACTATCGCACTCATTAGGAATACAAGAATAATTCAGGCTGTAAAATTTGTAACCAGAAGGACAGCATGCCACACGACTACCATCTTTATATGCTGACCATCCTGAATTTTCACAAGTATACTCGCTAAGATCCTCAGCACCATAACTTCCCTTAGCAACATTCAAGCCAGAAAAATACAATATCAACATAACTATTACTAAACAAGCCCCGCAACTAATTAGAATAAAATTTTTATTTTTAACTTCATTCATCTTAAATACCTTCTAAATATTATCATAAACTCTATCAAGATAGTTAACAGTAAACGTCGTCAATAACACTTTCTTCATATTTTCATCTATTACCGGAGTAAGATAAGTTTCACCATTAAGAGTTGACTCCTTAAAGAACAAGTACATATTCGTAGGTATTTCTTTATCAGTAAGTCTTAAACCATAATAATACTTAACATTATTTAATACCTTTTCATCTAATATTACATATTTCTTATCATCTTCAAGTAATACTATATTATCAACCATAATTACCTTCTCCCCCCCATACTTCTTCTCTCAATTTCTTTTTCTATTTCTTCTTTTTTCTTATTAAGCTTATCTATTTTTTTTGCATTCAGCTTTTCTTTCATTTCTTTTAATTTAATCTTCGCAGATACTTTCTTTATCGAATCTATTACTGGAAGAACTGTCTTAAGTTCTACGCCATTTGTCATAACACTCTTAAGAAGTGACGAAGTAACACTACTTGAATCAATTTTCATTCCATTAGCCATCACTAATACTCCATCTTGCTCTTTAACTCCAGATAAATATATCAATATCTTATTTATTTTCTTAAATACGATTCCACCCTTACCTAAAGCACTAGCCATTATCTCATTAGCAGCAATAAGTGGTATTGTTAATAAACTTCTGATAGTTATTGCCAAAGAAGATAACCCAGCTACTACTAATGGAACCTTCTTATATTTCCTATAAAAATTTGTTGCTGATTTATAAGCTTTAATCTTAAGTGGACACTTATTACTATAAGTAACTCTCAATACATCCATTTTCTCTTTAAGATTATTTAATCTCTGGATCTTATCTTCAAAAAACTTCACATCTGAAGATTTATAATGAACAATCTCTTTTTCCAAATGCCTTATATCACGTTCAATTCCATTAAATATTTTGTTAATCTTCTTTCTATCTTCTTTATTAATTGGTGTATCACACTTATCTAATACTTCCCCAAGATCAAGAACAGCTTTCTCTAACTTCTCCAAATTATCTAAAACATTCATATTTACTTCCTCTTGAATAATGTTTAATCTATAATCTTCTTTTGTTTTACTAATTTTATCTTTTATTTCTTTTATTTTATCTATCAAAGACTGCTTTTCATTGCCTTCTTTATATTCAAAATCATTAATCTTATCTTCAAGTTCTTCTATCTTAATAATAAATTCATTTAACTCTTTATCAAACAAATTAGCCATCTCACTACTAATCTCTGAATCGCCAAATCTCGTAATATTATTATTAATCATATCTGTTACTCGTATAGATATATCTTCGATTTCTCTTTCCAAATCCTTCTTTTTACTATCAATACTCTTCTTAACTTCATATAACTTACTTAATTCAAGTGCCTTAACTTTTTCATCTAATTCTTTAAATCTATTAGTTAAATCTATTAATTTACCCTCATTAATACTTCCCTTAGCATTAATTAATCTCATTTTCAAATTAACTAATCCTAATTTAGAAAAATTCATAACCTTATTTTTAAACTCATCTAGATTTATAATTTTTCTATCCATATTAGTAGCTATATTTTCATATTCTTGAAAAAGTATATGAAAATCATCCTCTAATCTAGTTAATTCCTCTTCTAGTTTATCTTCTTCTATACTAACATCTATCTTATTATTTAATCTATTTTCTATTTTCTTAATATTCTCTAAAGTTTCATTTATTTCTTCTACATTTATTTCTGATAAATATCTATATTGATTGTATCTAATAATACTTCTATCATTTTCCTCTAATAAGTTTAATTTATCAATATCTTGCAATATATCTTCTGAAGTAATATTCTTACTTTTTAGTTCAGCAATCTTTTTATTAATATTTCTAATCATTGAATTACATTTCATTATATGAACTTTTTTAACCGTAGCTAATCTACTTCTTAATTCCTTTAGACTATATTTTAATCTCTCATCTACTAATCTATTGCCATCAGCCCAAACATTATATTTACTATTTTTATCATTTATTCTCTTATTAATTCCATCTAATCTTACTACATTTTTTGTTAATTCTTCTAAATCCATTCTTACATTTATTTCATCATTATCATTAACTCTTCTAGTAAGTTCTTGACACTTCTCAATATTTTCTTCAACAATTTTCTTAACTTTATCTTCTAACTTATCAAGTTCTTCTCTATAAATACCTAAATTATCCATTCTTTCAGCATCAGTAATAGTTACACTAGCAAGAACATTATCTATTTCATTTATTCTTTCTTCCACTATTCTTATCTCATCCATAATTTCTTCCTCCGTTATAACTCTACCTTATCCAAATCCGAAGCAATTCTAAGTTGAGCCTCTATCATTGATTTTATTTTTTCTTTATATATTCTCATATTTTTTTCTAACAAAATTCTCTCTTGTTCAGTCTTCTCTGCCTTAATAAGTGCTTCGTGTACAATTGAATTAGCATTATTTTTAGCCTCTTCAACAATAATTCTAGCTTCTTCCTTTGCAACTTCCTTCATTCTATCACTAGTTTCTTGAACAGCCAATATTGCTTTTTCCAACTTTTTAACATCTTGTCCATCAATAGTATTTTCTTTTTCCTGAATTCTTGCATTAAGCCTCTCAATCTTAGCAGCATAAGTCGTATTTTCGGTATTAAGTTTCTCTAGTCTTTCTATTACAATATCAATAAATCTATTAACTTCATCAACATCATAACCCTTTTCTACTATACTAAATCTCTTCATACATCCACCTAGTCAATATCCATATCTTCAGCTTTTTTACTATTATCTTCATCTGATATAGAACCTTCTACATTAACATTTTTTGGCGTACATAAAAATATTCCTACACCAATCTTTTGCAAATCCCCTCCAATAGCATACACTGTTCCAGATAAGAAATCTATAATTCTTTTTGCTTGTTCTGGTGTAACTCTCTTCATATTAACTACTACTGTATTTCTTTTCTTTAAATGATCCGCTATTTGTTGGCTCTCAGAAAACGCTCTTGGTTCTAATAAGATCATCTTTCCCATTCCTGAAGGAATACTAACACTATCAGTCGTATAGTAAGAATCTTCTTGTGTATCTTCATCCGATATTATTTCTTTAATTTTTTTACCAAAGGCCATAACAAAATACCTCCTCATATTCTATATAACATAATTCTATCATACTAAAAACAAAAATTCAACTAATTTGTTGAATTTTTATCTTTTTCCATCAATTTTTATTATTCTTTTTTATAGCTACCAATTTATTAATTTTCTGTCCCTTATTATAAAATTTTTCTTCATATTCAGTCATAATATTATCTTCACTCAAACAATCCAAATCATTATTCATATCCACAATCTCATAATCATATTCCTCTAAACTATCAACTGAATAATTAAATAAATCAATATTATCTGTCTTCATTACAATCTGTTTATCATCTCTAAATATCTTATCATAAATTAATAAAAAATCTCTACTAGTAAGTCTTCTCTTACTATGCCTATCCTTAGGCCACGGATCAGAAAAATTTAAATATATCAAATCAATCTCCTTAGAAAAAATCTCTCCCAATCTTTTCGCATCCATTCTTACTATTCTTAAATTCTCTAATTCTAATTCATTCGACTTCTGAATTGCTCTTACTATTACACTATCAAACTTCTCTAGCCCAATAAAATTAATATCTGGGTATCTTTTAGCATTCTCTATAATAAAATTACCCTTCCCGATACCTATTTCTATATATATTGGCTTATTATTTCCAAATACCCTCTTCCAAGATCCAATATTACTAAAAGGATCTAATACATAATATTTTCCATTAACAATTATCTCATTTGCACCCTTAACATTTCTAAGTCTCATAACATCACCAAATTAATTATAAATTAAAAAAATCAACTAGTCAATTAACATCTTTCTATTTTACGAATATAATATAGCGGAAGTGATTATATGAATTTTTATGATAATACCCCCTCAAATAACTTTATGGCTCCCCCAATGATGAATAATCCTATACCAAATAACGACCTATTCTATCGCCTAAACGATCTAGAAAATAAAATTAAAAAATTAGAACAAAGAATCTCACGACTAGAAAACAATAAAGACAATTATAATAATTATACTGAACCAGATACCTCTATGTATATGATATAGGCACAAGACTATACAAACTATTACTATTAACATATCTTAATATGGGAGGAAACAATGAATAATAACTATTATGAAATACCAGAAACTTGGTATAGACAATTTAATAATACCTTTAATCCCCTAGATAATATTCCTAATAGCTTCAATATGAATCCTACTTCAAAAGAAGTAAATCCATCACTAGGAAATCTAAACAATGCCCTATCTAGAGGAAATCTATTTAATAATCTTTATCTTCCATACAAGAATTACAAATATCGTCCCCTATCACCATCAAATAAACAAGAAGAATTACTATATCAACTTATGAAATATTCCTTTGCTATGAAAGAATTAGATTTATACTTAGATATTTATCCATCTGATTCAAATATGATTAATTTATATAATCAATATTTAAAAGAATCTAAAAACATCAAAAACGAATATGAAAAAAACTATGGACCATTATCTCTATCTAGCAACTATCTAGAAAGTCCAACATGGTTATGGGTAAAAAATCGCTGGCCTTGGGAGGGAACAAAATAATGTGGAAATATGTTAAAACCCTACAATATCCTATTAACATCAAAAACAAAGATTTAAAAATGGCTAAATATTTAGTAACCCAATACGGCGGTTCGTATTACAAAAGGGACATTAAAGGAGGCTTATATGAATTATTGCAAATATTTAAGAAAAAGGAAGTCAAAACCATACTGCTATATAATAAGGAAAGAAATTTCATTTTCCACCTGTCAAGAATGTAATAATAAAGAATATAAAAAGTCCACTTCTGACAAAAAAAATCCGGCTACAAGTGGACAACAAAAATCAAATAACAGTCAAATGAGAAAAAATGCACAATCATTGGGAAAAAAGCAACAAAAGCCAGCAAAAATGCACAATAAATCGAAAAAAATGACAAAATTAGAGAAAAATAGGAAGTCGGTATTTACTGATAATCTTGATATATGCTATTTATGTGGCAAAAAGAAAAACGACCTTCACGAGGTTTTCGGAGGCCGCAATAGAATTAACTCTATCAAATATAACTTCATTTTACCTCTATGTAGAGAATGCCATTCTAGCAATCAAAATAATGCCATATTTAACGATTATTGGCATAGACAAGGTCAATTATACTGGGAAGAAAATATCGGCTCTAGAGAAGAGTTTATCAAGGTATTTAGAAGAAATTATCTCTAATGTGTTGGATAATCATTATAATCTGCTAATTTTAAACCAGATTCTTTTGGCCTGTTTCTTTGCTCTTTTTGTTTTGCAAAATATTCATTAATATTTTCAGAGTTAGTTTCTATTCCTTCAGTGTGAAATGATTCTACTGTTTCTTTGAAATGCTCTTCGCACAAATGAATTTCTTTACCATCAGAAGTATAATACGCAATTGTTTTTTCTTTACATCTCTCATAAGAACAAGGTAATTCATAATCTTCTAATTCAAATTTTATTTTCATCTCATCACCTCCTCACTTGACTAAGTATGATAGCATATATTTGTATTAAACGATAATGTTTTAATTGCTGTTTACGATTATTTTACTCCTTATTCTACATCATTCTACTTTATACTACAAAATATCATAAAAAAAAAGGTAGCGACATTATTGTCACTACCTTTTTAATATAATCTTACACTATCCCAATTTGTAGTTCCATTTCGGAAATTTAAATTAACTTGTCTTTGGATCTCAGCATAGTTAGAACCTAGAGCATTCTTTCTAGCATCACCATTACCGAAGTCTCCTCTAATAGTCTTTCTAACCAAATCTAAAATATCAACATTTGGCTTTGGTGCTGGTGCCAGGATTTCGTTAACTCTTGCTTGCACTTCTGCATATCTATCGCCAAGTCTATCTTTTCTTTCTTGTCCATTTCCCCATAGTCCTTGAATAACTTCATTAGCTAATTCATCAATACTTTTTTCAATTGTTTCAATAAATAAATCTTTATCTAAGTATTCTGTCGGATTAATTCTTATATTGCTTTCATTTCTCACTTCAAAGTGCAAATGACCGCCATAAGCAGTACCTGTAGCACCCATGTATCCAAGTAATTGTCCTTTAGACACTCTTTGACCTTTAGATACTTTTACAGTGTTATATGCCATATGTGCGTATAAGGTATAGTATCCATTATCATGTTTAATTTTTACATAGTTACCATAACTTCCATTAGGTTCAAAGCCAGTACAATTATATCTTACTTCAACAACTTGCCCTTCAGTATGTGCTACGATATTTCCTAAAGTATAACCTTTATTCACTATATCTATACCTCCGTGTTGTAAACCTTTATATTCTTGTGTTATTTCGCAAATTCCTGACTCTAATACCCTTGCATTCTTACTCATTACTATCATTTCCTTTCTTTTCAACACCTTTTTGATATTGTGTCCCAAAATAAAAAGCAATTATAATTTGAAATATACTATAAAATTGTTCACCGCTTATAAATTGCATAAATGTAAATCCAACAAACGCAATAGCAAACAATATTGTTACAAATGACTTAACATCATTTAGTGCTTTTTTCATTAAATCTTACCTTCTTTCCTTAATCTTTCCCACTTATCGTGCACATAAGAATTGCCACCATGTGTACAATAGAAATCATATAATTCATAACTTCTAATTTTTTGTTCTTGTGATATTTCTTTCTTATCGGCGAGTTCCATAAAATTAATCAAATCAGTTTTAATACTTGATAGATTATTTTTTGAAGTCTCTTCCTTTAACGTTTGTATATCCGCCTTTATTGGCTCCAATTGGTTATCTATCACTTTTGATAAACCTTTTATTGTGCCTTTTTTTAAATAAACTACAGAACCAATTAATGCTATTATAAATGCCAACGATTTAGCGATGGCTCCCAAAGTTATATTTTCCATATATTACAGATCCTCTTCAATGTATATTTCTTGAGCTTGCTCTAGTGTTTGGACCTGAACTCCAGGGAAGCACATTGTCATATAATACGGGAAATGTTCTTCAACCTGATTACCATTCTCATCAATATATGCTTCCTTGTAAACATCATTTTTATCTCTGAAGTGTTTCCCTTGATCAGCAATTAAAATCCTAGGATTTGTGTAATTAATTAATTTCATATTTTATCCCTCCTTTTATGAAATCGTCCAACCGTAGTTGGTAGCTTGAGTTAGTGCGGCTTGCCCTGCCGTTGATGTTAATTTTGCTAAATTTGTTGACCCCAATTGAACTGTCTGCGTGTTACATCCTTTTGTTGCAATGTCGTACAAATTTGTTAATACATTGATAAGTGATTGCTCTGTTAAATTTGTGCATTCTGTAAATGATAATTTGTAAGAATAGTAATTTGCGGATTGCGTTGTTTTGTATGCTTGTCCTAGATTTTGAAATCCACCAACATTTTCCAGATTTTTGCAATCAGTAAAAATTCGTTCAATATATTCTACTTTGCTGGAGTCAAAAAGTGGAACTGTTTTTAATTGATTACAACCTAGAAACATCGATTTTATTGAGACTGCATTTGAAGTATCAATTTGTGGTGCCTGAACTAATGAACTACAGTTACAGAACATTTCCTCCATAGTAGTTACATTCGAAGTATCTAACTCAGGAATAGACACTAATGCATAGCAACTGTGAAACATTCCTCGCATACTAGCAACATTTGAAGTATTTAATTCAGGTATTGAAGTTATTTTATAACAATTTTGAACCATAAAATCCATAGTAGTTACATTTGAAGTATCCAATTGTGGTATTGATACAAGATTCGAGCATCCTGCAAATGCATAATACATTGATTTCACTTTAGAAGTGTTCAAATTTGGAATAGATACAAGATTTGAACAACGTGAAAATGCATTATTCATTGATTCTACTTTAGAAGTATTCAAATTTGAAATACTAGATAAATTTGTACACCCATCAAACATATAAGCCATATTAGTTAATCCTGAAGTGTCTAATTCAGGTATTTTTGTTATGTACTTCACAATTCCACTAAAAGTTTGTGGTGTGGTTAAAAAATAATCATTTATATCAACTCCATTTGTTTCAACAGAGACCTGACTATATCCGTCTAAATTATCATCACTTGCTTTGTATGTGCCATTTGAGGTTATTGTTTTATTTGCTACATTAGGCTTATAACCTTTGACTGTTACCTTAGATAAACCTGTATACCCAGTATCAGGAATTATCTCTTGAGCTTCTCTAGTAGGTGTGACTTCTTTTTCCTGAGTAATTGGATCAACATATATAACTGTATTATTGAGTGACCCATTTAACGATTGCTTAGTATTTAGATTGCCACTAAGCTTTTGCTTTTCCTGTATCATAAGTCTGCACCTTCTGGATAAAGAATTAATTTCTTTGCACCATCATTATCATAACCTATGATTGTTGAATCACCATTTAACTCTATTTCATACCAGTATTCAATAGGCTTGCTTGCCATTTCACCTATTTTCATATCCTCACCAGATACATCTATATCTACACTATTAGAACCAACAGTTGGTTCAAATACTTTTTGTAAAACTGGTAGTTTATCCAATTCTTTCTTTTTATAGATTGAAAATTTAATCTTGTCTCCATCTTTAAATGTATATTTATCTTCTCCATTATCAATAGAAAATTCTATCAATAACCTATCTCCTCTATTAATATGAATTTCTTTATCTACAATTTTCATTTTTTTACTCCTTTCTATTTCCACTTTCCTCTTGCAACCAGACATACAATCCCATCGCTATCGGTGGCATTCCAATAATTAATAACTCCATAATTTGTTATTTTAGTTTTTGAAATTTCACCGCTCAAATAACCATACGCACGTCTCGAAGTTACAGTGTTTACCACAGAAATTTGAACATTAGGAATCTCTACAAACTCTTGTGGGAACGTCCAAGATCCAAGTTGCTTATAAAAAATACTACCATCAGCGACAAAATCACCATTAGCAGTATAAATAATATTCTTATAGCATTCCATTTGGCCATTTGAATATTTAATATAAGTCCCATTCACATTTGTATTAGAGCTTACAATACTATTTAAACTAGCAACTAAACTGTTTATTGCGTTCACAACACTAGTCTTATTATCTGTAGTTAAATTGTTTAAATCGCCTAACTGATTTACCGTAACAACCTTTGTTTTTTTTACTGTGAGTTCTAAAAAATCTGCACCGTTCTTATGAAATTTAACTATATCTCGTGCATTCGCAAAAATTTTATTACAACTATCAGAATCATTTATTTTGTCGCCGGCCAACAATTCAAAATCGTAATTTTTGGTATAATCAAACGTACCTGCTATAGCAACATTATCTACTTTGAATGTGTTGCCAGTATAAGTAGTTGATAATGTTATCCACGAACTGTATTCAGTCTCTTCCCTTAATTTATACCTAACTTTGAACGATATTATATTGTCCGTAGTTCCAATTTTACCATTAAAAAAATTACCTGTTAGGTAAATTTTGCAATCGGTTGATGTTCCGGAACTTCTTTTTATTGATACATCAGTCTTATTGATTGATACTTGTATGTAATTTGTAAAATCACAAATTACTGGATATTCTTCTGATTCATTTCCTCTTGAATCCACACAAGTAACAATAAATTTAGTCTTTAGCGCATTATTTTCTTCATAATAAGTTTGAATATCATTTAGTTTAACTACATTACTTGTTGATAGTCCACTGTCTTGTGTACCATTTTTTACTCTATAACCAGTAATTGTAGCACCAGTTGGAGCATTTGCACTTATTGTAAATTTATTCTGTGATGCATGTCTTAATACATTAGTAGTTAAAGCCAATATATTACTATTTAATTCAGTTCTTGTTACACTGCTAATAACTGGTTTATCAGTTATATACAACTTAAATGTTGCCTCTTTTGAACCTATCAATGTTGTTCCATTATATGTTTTGCAAGTAATCTTCGCTTCAATTCCACCTTTAGCATAAGAGCCTGTATTTTGATAAGCATTTTTAATTTGATTGATTAGAGTAGAAGTCATTACCCACGGATAGTTAGATAAATTTGTCTTTTCTACTATTGTCCCTGTCAATGTTCCAATGGTGTAAGTTAATGTACTTGTAAATGAATCCACCTTTTTACCTATTGTAATTGGTATATTCTGCCCCAAATCAGTATTAGATACTGCTATATCACTTGCACGAGGTATTGTAGGTAAATCTATTTCCTTACTTATACTACCAACTGGATAATAACTGCTTAATTTACCATCAACACTAAATGTAATTCTTATTTTTTGAGTACCATTATTTTTATGAGCTATAGAAATATTTGAGCCACTAACCCATGTTTGATAGTTGTTGTCGTTAAATGAATAACTTCCACTATTTACGGAAATTGTTTTTACCGTTTCCCAACTGCCTGATTCATTTTGTTTTTCTATTTTTATGCTAGCACTTTTCGTACTATTGTAGGGGTAATAACTACTGTTGTTTCTTTTTACTTGACCTACGATTGAAATTATTTTAGTTGCATTTGTTGATATGTTATCGTTAACTGCAGATAAATTATAATCAACCTTTAAATTAAATCCATCACTTGGTGTACCTATGTTTCCATTAAAACTTGCCACACTACTCATCTCCTATCCAATACCAAGCCTGGCATTCTCCGTATGTTTCATCGTTTATCTTTTCTTTTTGAATTATGCCTTGCTCTTTTATAGTTCCTAATATTTCTAGTAATTTAAATAATGCACCTGCTCTATCCACTTTCATAAGCAAATTAGCTAAATCTTCTCGCAATTTTCCATCTGATACATATAACCCTTTGTTGTTTAGCAAAGAAACTATATCTTCATCACTCTTAGATAATTTCAGACCATCTATGTCAATTGTTACCAAAGTATTAACAAACTTCTCGACTCCGTTAGTATTTATGTATTCAATTACACTTGCTTGCCATTCCGATTTAGTTTGAGTGATCCTTGTACTAAATTCTTCTGTTATAGTTTGCTTTTGATTTTCTAATTTTTGGTCTAGTTCTGTGTTGTTGGTATAGTTATTATTCAAATCTTTATTAGTATCATTAATTTGATTTTGTAAATCATCTAACTCTTCATCTACTACTATTGCAGTGTCTTGCCAAGAATAGTCTTCAAAATTAGTGCTAGCAGTCTCATTGTAATCAGAATAACTTCCTATGTATCTTCCAACATCATTACCATTATTTGAAGTAAATGTTGTTCCATCGTTTGAATATTTGATATGTAGATATGAATTTTTACCATTTGTACCGTTTGTTCCATCTTTTCCTGATGTACCATCTGCACCTTTTATTAGTGACCATTTATAGCTACTATAACTTGTAGGAGCAGTAGAACTAGTAGTATTTGCTATACCCATGTACTTTGAACTACTTGATGGTAATTCAGTCATTGGATTTCCATTTGAATTAATACTATATCTAATATGAACATAATAACTTATACCATCTTTTCCATTTACACCATTAGTACCATCCTTACCATTCGCTCCAGTATCCCCTTTAACACCAGTATTACCTTTTAATGCCAAAGTTACTATTATCTTTTTACTATCATTATAAGTAGTATTATCTTTTGCATAAGAGAAATCTATTACAAATTCATTACTTAAACTAGTAATAGCAGTGCTTGTTAAAACTGATAAGGTTATTTTATTGTTTGATAGTCCGAATGTTATACCTGTATTCTCACTTTGAGAACTAACTGTTGATTCTACTTCTGAACCCTCAAATTTAGTGCTATATTCAATCAAATAATCTTTATTTTCAAGCGGTTTAAATTCTGCATCAACAGGTATTGTTATGTTATATATGTCTAATTCAGTCTGATATTTTGGTACTGAATTTTCAATTGTAGTAACTCTTGTGCCAACTGCTGAGATTGAACTAGACATTTTATCTACTGTTTGTTCTGTTTGGCTTTGTTTTGTTTCAAGTATTCCAATAGTTTCACCTTGTTCATTGACCAACTTAGTTGTATTAGTCATTGTAGTTTCCAATTTATCAACGTTTTCCTTTATTTCAGTAACCGTACCACTCAATATTGTTAAATTTTCTCCTACTTGGTTTGCTTTTGTATCATCGGTATACTTAGTAGCAATTATCCAGTCATTTTCTTCAAATGTTTCATTCTTTGATTTAGTGGTTTGACATCTATATAATTCTTCATTTTTAATCCATAAATCTCCGCAATCATAAGGTGTTGTTGGCTCAACCACAAAAACTCTTCTCTTACTATCAGCGGTATCTTTAGCACTATTTGCTATTGCAAGAGCTTGAGTAACATCATTGTCGGTAATTTTTATCCAACTATAAACATCATTATCAAGTGAAAATCTATAAGCATAACCGGTTTCTTTATCATAATAAAGGTCGCCTAAATGATTATTTCTTTCTGCATCAGTTGTCCAATTTTTAGCGGGTTCATTATTATTGGTAGGAACTCCAGAATAAAACCAGGTAGTGATATTTCCATCTACCTGGTCTTGAAGTTCTTTTAAGTTCTTTCCTGTTGCAATAACAAAGCCATTTAACTCATTTTCTACTTTATTAAGTCCGTTTTTTTGCAATTCATAGTTTTCTTTTAATGTCAAAATGTCATGGAGATTGTACTTTCTTTCTAAATCTTCTGGTGTTCTAAGTTTATTTATATCTCTTTTATTTATCATTTTGTATACACCCTACCATTTCTTACTTTGAATCCTAATTGTTCTAAAATTTCTTGCTTTTCTGACATAGATAATTTTTGTGAATTAATATAATTAATTATTTGATTGTTATAGTCATTATAAGAAGAATAATTCATTTTTATAAGCATTGCTTTTTGTGGAATAGTTAAATTTAAAGAATTAACATATTTAATAATTGCTGCCTTTCTTTGAGATGTATTTGTATAGTTGTCTTTTATTTCATCAAGATTTTTTTTGTACGATAAATAATTATTATATGTAGTTATTTGAGTTATAACTTTATATTTACTAGGATTAGTATATGAATAGTCTATTTCTTTTTTATTAAGGTAATAATTTGCCACATTTCCACCATCATTCACATAACTATTTATTTTGTTATACTCATTACTCATTTCAATATTTAATACTTCTTCTCTTGCTTTGTTGTAAGAATAGTTTATTATTTTATTTATCACTTCAGTTTTTTCCGTATCATTCATTTCTTTATACAAATTATCTTTTAACAATAACTGTACGTTGTCCTCTATTATCTTGCCAGATATCTTTTGATATTCAGCTCTCTCTTTAGATGTCATGGTTATTTTTTCACCATTTTTATTTATATAATATGGTGCAACTCTAGGCATTATTGTTTGATCACCTGTTTCCTTGTACAGCCTATATATTTCCTCAGCAGATTCACTTATATTTTCTGTACTAACATTGGCAGGATTTAAAAATACATTAAAGATATTATTCTTTCCACCATATTTTTGTACTTCTCTACCCATAGTATCTACTGCAGGATTTAAAGTTTTACTTACAAAAGGTATTTTTGCCTTTATGCTATTTACCGCACTCTGAATCGGTTTTCCATATTCAAACGAAGTTCTTTGAGTACCATCTACCAAATCTGCTATTTGCTTTGAAAAAGTAGGAACTGCTCTAGCAGGTAATTCTAACACCTCGTTAATGATTCCGGATACAACACCATCATTATCATTAAGAACATCATTTATGCTTTGCAAAAATGATTGTTCTAGCAAAATACTTCCAGCACTATCTAAAGAGCCAACTATACCTTCTAATAATGCTTTAGAGTCACCACTTTTAGAATTAACTACATTAGCAGTTATTGATAGTGGAGCAGCCAAAGGTTGAGCCCAATCATAATTAAATGATTTACCACCAATTTTAATTGAATAAGAATTAATTCCTAAAGTATTTTTTAAGAAATTGGCAGTATCTTTATCATCATCGCTATCACCACTTGTTATTCCAGCCTTCGCAAGTGCAATACCAAGTATATATAACATAGTACCAGCAGTAGCTTTACCTAAACTTTGGACAAATTCATGTTGCATAGTGGCAGTGTATTGTCCATTTGTAAGCGACCTCTTTAAATTAATACCTTTATTTATGGCACTAACCAAACCAGCAGGAGAATAATCAACAATTGCTTTTGTTAAATTTGCTGGTGTTTTTGCAAATGGTATCAGTACATCGCCCAAACCGTATCCATTAACATTCAGTTTATTTAAACCTTTTCTTACACCCAAAACAAATTTAGTATAATTATTATTATCATTCCAAGTTCTAGATAAAGCCTCTTGATGTGCTATATCTATCATTTCTTGTGTGATTTCGGTAGTATTGTTTAATGCTAATTGGTTTTGTAATGAATTTTCAAAAGCCGCCTCACTAAATACTCTATCACCAACATCCATAACATAATTTAATAAAGACTCTGTTCTATTTAGAGTCCTTCCCATTAAATTCTTTTCACTAAATGATTTACCATCTGATATTTCAAATCTATTACCTTCCATATCTTTAGTGTTAATTCCTTTTTTATAGTCGTTAGTAGCCTCATAGGCTCCTTTTTTAATACCTTTAAGCATTGCTTTTATATTTGTAGTGCCGGTTGTTCTTACACCAGTTTTCTTAGCGATTAACTTATCAGCATAACTAGAAAATAAATCGCCAAAAGAATTAACTGGGATTATTAAAGCATTACCAGCAACATTTCTTACTTGAGTCTTAGGATTAAACAACATAGATATTCTCATCCAAGATTTAATTTTTGCACCTTTTTCAGGTGGTAGTTTATCAGTCATTAGCTTTTGTATTTCAGCAAGTTTCACTCTCTTATCATATCCATCTTCCATTTTAGATACTTCTTTCATTGTATCCATAATAAATTGTACTTCATCAGGCTTTAAGTCAAAATCTTCTCTGTGCTTATCTATCCATTCTTTAGATTTATTCTTAACCATTTTGTCATAAGCCTCAGATAATTCTGATTGAGCATATTTAACCATACCTTCTGGTGTCATCCTCTCCATAATGTTAAATGCTTGTACTATTTGACCTGTGGTTGTTCCTAATTTTCTCATTTTTTTTGCAGTTTCTACAACCATTTCATTATAATAGTCTTTTTCTGCTAAATTAATTGCATTTTCTGCTTTATCAGAATATTGTTTTAATAAAATATAGCCCTCAGCAACATCACTACTATCTATATTTTCATTATTATTAAACCATCTTGTTACTTCTGCTTTACCACCATCATTTAATCTCTTAAATGCCTTTTCTAAACTTTCTTTGTTAGTCACTTTATCATAATATCTAACATCTTCATTCGAAAGTATTTCAGCCTTTTGTTCTACATTTAGCATATTAACTTTATCTTTAATGTTTTTAGCAAAATGACTATCACCATCATTGACTTTGTTTATATTTGCCCTTACAGGTAATGTAGGTGTAGTATTTGCATCTTCTTTAGTTAATTTTGATATTTCATTTGGATTTAATATTTTGTTAGTATTTTTTTCACTATTTTGCATATTATTAATAGTAGGTAATATATCGTTATTGACATTATTGTTAGATTGTGGTATATTATCGTTAGAAAAAGCAGATTGCTCAAAAGCTGGCAAGATTTTAGTATTATTACTAACGTCCCCAGAGTGAGTAGTTTGCTTTTTTTGCAATCTTTGAACTCTATACTGATTCTCTCCAGTATCTAAAGACCTTACATCAAATTCTAAATGATATAGTTCATTATTGATATTTAATCCATCAAAATAATAATTCCAGCTATTTATATTACTTCGATTTTTTGTTTCCTTTGTTTGATTAACTAATGTAGCATTTTCAATAATATCGCCCAAATCAGAAAAAACTTGTAAATGTTCTTTTAGTAAGTTCCTTTGTACCTTACTATTAAATATTTTTTCTATGCTTTCGCTTATTCCACCTTTACTGACTGTTATTTTATTTCCATCATTTTCAAATATTGATTTTGAATTATACTTTTTAAATATGCTATATGCCAATTCTTTTATTTCCTTTGGTTTCAAGCTAAAGACATCAATATTATTTAATTCTTGAATATTGTTTTTAACATTTACTTTTCCATCAAAATTATTAGATTCATTATCAAATATTTCTCTTGCAGTAGAATATTTATTCAATAAGTCTTGATTAATAGGAATATTTCCTTTAACTTGATTGATTTGTGAAACACCTATTGGCAAAATATTAGTAGGAGTTATTGCTTTATTAATATTATTAACACCTGTTATATCTACACTTCTTAATTTTTGAAGAGCATTTCCAATTGAAGCATATTGTTGTCTAGTTAAATCTTTAGTTGTAGTAAAACTCATGTCTGGTCTTACCTCACTTACATAATTCATAGCAGTAGACACTTTTATACCAACTTCATTTAACATCGTTTTAATGTAACTGCCTTTATAACTCTCAATACTAGGATCTCCTAATTTAAAGCCTTTAATATCATTTAATATTTCTGGCTTTATTTTAGTCACATCAATCTTTATATCACTAGTGGGCATATTTATATTAGAACTATTAAAATCATTCACTGTAGGCAAAATAGGCTTGTCAGAATTATTAATATTACTTTGTTGATTATATACTGGTAAATCAACATTTTTAGTATTACTTTCTTCTTGATTCACAATGTCTTGCACTGTAGAAATCTCGGTTTTAGTAGTACTGTTACTCGTTGAGTTTAAACCAATCATTTGGTTTTGTTGCAACTCTGACAATTGTTTTTTTAATTCAATTAACTCTTTACTTTGTTCATTATTTATTTGATTTGTACTTTGTAGCAATTCAAGTTCATTTATTTTCTCTTGAATTACCTTTACATTTTCGCGTTCAGTATTGTTTATTACCTTATTTTCCTCATTGTTGGCAATATTATCTTCATTGTTATTTTCTAACTGTATAAGATTTTGTTTCGTTCTCTTTCTATTGTGTATGTTTTGAATACCTCCAGTTATAGCACTAACTAACACACCAGAAATAAAATCACTCCACATCTGATTTGTCTTATAATCACTTAATCCATTTGCTATATTTTGAAAAATATTTATATCATCATCTTTCATATATGTAATTCTCTTCATGATTTCACTTGCAGTACCGGAAATTATTTCTTCTATACCTTCGCCAGTAACGCTAACGCCAAACTTCATTAGTTTTTTTATTAAATCGCTTTTTATCTTGCTAATCCCTGAATCTATTATTTGACTTGTTGTTTTTCCTGTACCTTTTAATTTTATGCCATCAAAAACATATTCTGACGCTACTTCAGCTGCTGCACTACCAAGAGAATATAATGTTGCCATTTCCCTGCTAGCACCGCTTTTTATTGCTTCGTCATAACTAGTACCATATGTCGTAGAAAATGCTGTACCTTGCCATGGAATTCCTGCCATTTCTAATGCTATCATTCCTCCATAGTATCCAATACCACTCGCTATAGAATCAGATTTATTTCCCAATACCGAATATTTATCTACCTTACTTTCAATCTTTGAAATCCTATCACTAATAGGATTATAATTTAATAATTTATTTACCGCTGCTTGTTTCCACTCTTCACGTTGTTGCTTTTCTTGAGAAGGCAATAACAATTCACTATGGCCTATCAATGGACCAGAAGTATTAATAAATGTTGTACCTAATGTATTCTTTAAGCCAGTTCCAATAGAATTGACTCCCTTTAACGTATTAATGCCTATATCACCAATGGTGCCGAACACTTTTTGTGATATACTTCCATCTGCGCTCTTAAACCATGAACTATTGGATGAATAATCTGGCTCATTTTTTATTGGAATAGAATTGGTTCCATTATTAATAATAAATCTATTTTTGTCTAAAATAAAATTTTTCATTTTTCTTTGTTCTCCTTTAGACAAATTGAATTAATTTGCTTAATTTACTTAATATACCCTTTGATTTTTTAGTAGATGTGCTATTTGAAGAGCCCCTAATAGAATTACTACTTGTCCCTAAACCAGACCAACCTGCTTTTGGAATTGATTTTATATAGTAATAAACCTTTCCGTTTATAGTTTCATTGCCTATATATCCTTCAGAAACCAATTTATTAAAATCTGTAGCCATTGTTACATCTTTACCTCCGGCTGTTATTAATGCCTTAACCACATCCGTTTTTGACGAATATCCTTTCGATCCGTTTGAGGTTATTACGTTATCATTTCCTGCTTTACTAGAATTATTCTCATTCAAATTATATGTTCCGTCTATTAAGCTTGAATAGTAATTATCTTGAGCTGCTGCTTGGGCTTGTTGTAATGCATATTCTTTTTGCCATTGTTCATCAGCAATTCTATCTCTTTCTTTTTGATATGCCATTTGTTCATTATATTGTCTAATTTTTTCGGCTGTTTCATTTTCGTAATTGATTTGACTCTCAACATCCTTATATCTATTGTAATAATTGTTATTAATAGTGTTATTCCAATTCAATCTATTATTTTCTTGTTCTGATTTATAATTAAATCCTTCTAGTATAATGTTTAATTTGTTCTGCAATGCTGTTAAGGCATTTTGCGCCAATGTTTCATCATTTGATAATTGTGCCTGTCTTATTGCATTATCAAATTCTATTCCAGCATCTTGCATACTCTTTCTAGCAGTACCAAGTCTATTTTGATAAGTATTATACATATCAACTTTTGAGCTTTCAGCATAACCACTATTAGACAATCCATTATTAACTACATTTTCTCTACTGACACCATACTTATCAACTTCTTTTTGATAATCTATATAAGATGCCTTTGCCTCGTTTTGATATGCTTGCTCGGCTTTTTTTCTTTGCTGTCCTATTAAATCTTTCTGATATTGGAGATTCTTATTAGCAATATCTTTTTGAGTATTTTCCCATCTATCAACCATTTCTTGTTGTTGATTTGTAAAATTGTTTCTCTCATTAATTAAATCGTTATATGCTTCATTATATTTATTTAATTCACTTTGTTTTTCATTTTCTACTTGTTTAAATCTGTCATCTTCATAATTAACATTCATTTCTTATCACCTCTTCACATATCCACCTACAAATGACTCTAAAGTATAACTATTTAAACCAAAAGGTTTAGTAGAACTAAATTTCATTTGTAATCGTTTCCATTTTTTCTTTTTAATTCTATAAACTATATATCCTTTAACGTTAGAATAATCACCAATTTCTTCAAAATCATTATTATCAGTTCTAACCGCTATTTTTATATTTTCACCTTTTACTTCTGCAGTACCGCCTCTTTTATTGGTAGTTTTTTGATATTCTGGATATTTAAAATCATCATGTTTAGTAGCCCAATAAGAATTTATTTCGCCATTAGTTTTGGTCAACTTATAAATTTTATTATTGCCACATAAATAAAGCACTCCATTTTTTACTGCAGTGCAACTAATATTGCAAGATAGTTCCCAATAATACCATTCATATTCAATATTAATATTTTGATATCTTTGCCTACTATCAGCTAAATAAACTTTGTTATCTATAATTACTAACAAGTAGCCTTCCCATTCTTCTAGTATCATATTTTTATAATTAGTCTCTTTTAAAAGTTTACCATCAATCATACTAGATCTATGTGCTAATACTTGTTCACTAGTTATATCGCCACTAATAGCCTCCATTCCTCTATCAGAAAAGAAAATTATGTCATCATTAAAATTCATTCCAGTAGAAACACACCCTGTTGATATACTAGAATGCGTACTTGGATAAACTTTACCATAATTATTATCTAACACCGGATTATGATAAAATACTGTTGTATTAGCTTGTGATGGCTCTTTTAATACCCATAGAGCATTATTACTAGGTATTAATGCTTTAACCTTTGCTAAATCCATTCCCTCATTATAATAATCTAAATCACTAACATATCTTGGATCTTCCAATGAACTATGGAATATTGCATTAGGATAATCTTGATTTCCGCTAAAAAATACTCTATTATCAAATACTGCTAGCATAGTACACTTATTAATTCTATCTCTATATCCTGGAATGGTTTTTCTAAACAATATTTCTATATTATGTTGACCATCGGTAGTTGGTTTTGCAGGAGCAGTATTAAAAGTAATGCTGCCTTCAACAACATTAACAGTAAAATCTTTTCCTTGGACATAAGTTATTTCATTTAAACCTATTGATACTTTGGCTGTTACTACATAATTACTATCTATATTTTCAGTATCCAATTTAAACTTTGTTGTTTTCCCATCGCCTATTCTCAGATTTTTTCTAAGGCCTGTAAGCAAATTTACATCTTGATATGTTGTTCCCTCACCGGTAGCGTCTCCTATAGTTGTAGTTGGAATTGTACCTTCCACTTCTTTTATTTCAGTTCCGTTATACTCAAGATAATTTAAACCATCTTTTACATAAAATATATTATTAAATATAAATGCTTGGCTCCTGATTAAATTCATTCCAGTAAATATTACGGTATCATTATCATAAAGTTTAGTCCCAGAATGAACTATTTTATGAGTTTCATTACCTATATCATAAAAAAAGAGGCCAAATATGGTATTATCGTATTCTTTTACTAATTCCATATCAGGCCTTGTCTCTATACCAGCACTATTATTTTTATAATTTTTCCACATATTTAAACTATCAGGACTTCTTGCTAAATTAGTATCACTATTACTAAAATCGACACCAGCAAAGTTATCTACTTTTCTTGTTACTAATGCTCCACTGGGAACACCACTAGAACTACTATAAGAACTCATAAGTGTCATCTCCTTCTATATAAATGCTACCAGTATGAAATCTTGGATCTAATCTTTGTAGCATTTGCTCATATCTATTAGAATAAACTTGTCCGTAATTTGCAGATATGTCAGACTTTAATAAATCAGCAGCAACACCATATGGCATTATCTCAAGTACATCGGTTGATAAATCAAATTTAAATTCATCATCTTTTGTTTCGGCGGTTATTTGTTTAGGATACTTATAATAATATACCTTAGCAACACCATCACCATAAAAATTAATAGTATTACCTATAATATCATTTTCTACTCCCCTAACAATGTTAATTTGAAATAAATCCTTTGCTATCTCAGAAAAATCAACCTCATCACCTTTAGTCACTTCTAATTCCTCTCTAGCAGGTATTTTTTTTATTCTAGCAATTTCATTTTGAATCTGGTTTATAACATCGTTTATCTTATTTGCTATATCCGGATCATCGGTTAACAATGGACTTTTATCATTAATTTCTTCAATTAACCTTAGCACTTTTTTCTTCATTTCTAGTAATGTCATTATCATCACTCCTATACACATCTTTCATGGCAATCAAATCTTTTTCTATTTCATCTAATGTAGCCATTTCGTATGGTGGGATTATATAGCCTTGCTGTTCATCCCAAATTAAAATCACACCAGTTGCTAATTTTTGTTTTATTGTACTTATTTCTTCAGTAGTAATTATTTCTTCTTTTCCTAAAATTATCATTTTAATTTTTCTTTCGTCATGTATTTCAGTTACAAGTTCTAAATCTTTCAAAGTCTGATGTACTTTTTTATCTTCAGTCCATTCATCAAATGTTAAAGACTTATTAACTTTTCTTCCAAAATATTGTTTTAAGCTTGGTTTTAATGTATAATATTCAACTTTCATATTTCCTCCTACTATTGGTCGTGAGGAGTGGAATTGCACCACTCTTAACACTAATCACACGATAAAAGAGAGATTTCTCTCTCTATTTTTTTAAAGACTTGTCTTGATACACACAATTTCTTTAGGTCTTACTAAAAGACCACCATACACATATAAACCTTTTTGAGCTGTTTCAAATCCATCTTGAACTTCGTAGTTAACTACTTTTTCAATTTGTTCTGCAAATGCAACAGCTTTTTTAGTTCTTAAGAAATTAAGAACTTTTCCGTAACCAGTAATTTCATAATAAGAACTTATACTTGCTTTAGCTGGAGAAGTAACCTCAGTATAAACATAAGCACTTGATTCTCCACTTCTTGTATAATATGTTTTACCTTCAACAATATCTGTATCAGTTGTAGCAGCATATGTTGGATCTAATTTAGGTAAAAGGTTTTCAATAGTAATTAATGCATTGCCATATTTACCTACAATACCTTTTTTAGCCATATCAACATTGTTAGTATATAACTCTGTTAAGTTTTGTCTAATTTTACTAAAGAATCCTGGATCATTTTCTGAATATAATTCAGTGTTTTGTGGAACATTATTTCTATATAATTTAACAAATCCATCTTCTAGTTTTTCAATAGCATTAGATTTAGTTGCTGATGTACCATCAATTACTTCAACAGTACCAGCATTAACACCATCATTAACCAGTTTAGCAACGTATTTGTCTCCTTCTTCAGAAAGTGCAATTGCTCCTTCTTGACAGATTGATTCTAATGCTCCTGGAACAGTTTGTGCCTTATCAACATGATCAATTCCAACATTGAAATAATACATTTGATCCATTTCAAATTCTTTTTTGGTTACACTTGCTTTATCTCTTTTAATTGATTCTCCTGGTGTATATTTTCTTACTAAAGGTTTATCTGCATTTAAAATTATTACTTTTCTTGCATTATGTGTATCTTTTTCATATTTGAAATCGCTATGATTTCTTAATGAAGTTATAGTCTTTAGGGCTCTTTCATACCCTTGATGCCAAATCGTTTGTCTTGCATCATTCATTCTCTATCACTCCTTTATTTCCATTTTCTTTGAGAAGCCATTACTTTTTCCCAGACACCTGGTTTTTCCCATTCCTCAGGAGTAAGTGCATTTACCTCATCTGGAGTATAAAATTCTTTTTCTTCCTTTGAAATGTTGTTTTTCATGCTTCCTATCTTTTCAATCTTTGGTTTAGACTGATGTGTAACAGTATACATTTCATATACTGTTTTAATTGGTGTTTTTGAAGTAAATTGACTAGCAAATTCTTTGAATTCAGAATTATTTAGTATTTCTTCTTTTACACCTAATTCTGCCAACTCTTTAACTTGTTTTTGATGAGTTAGTTCATCTGCAAGAGTATTAAATATAACTTTCTCTCTAGGTGTCATTTTATCAACACCAATAGTGGCTAGTCTATTTGCCTCTTCTTGCATTTCTTCAAATCCTAAATCAATGATTTTAGTAGCCTCAGCTTTGCCTAAAATCTTTTCATCTTCTTCAGAATATTTAGGTTTTGAATAAGCAGGTATATCAATTCCTTGTTCTTTATAAAATTCTCTCATTCTTTGATTAGATTCAGAGATATCTTTAGTTCCAAGGCCTGCCTTTAATATACTGTCAGTTTCTTCATATTTGGCTAATTTATCAGAATATTGCTTTTCCATCTTCCTTTTTTCTCTTTCGATTTTCTTCGGAAGTATGTCGTTTACTCTATCATTAACCATCTTTTCTATTTCTTCTGCAGTATAATTTTTAACTTCTTTTTTTTCTTCCTCTTGAGAAGTGGTATCAGTTAATTCTATACCTTCCTCATTTTCTTCTACTGATTGAGCCTCAGTATTTTCAGTTACATCTGTAACAGGTGTTTGAACATCATATTCTTCGTTCATTTTTTTCCTCCTATTTTTTTAAGTGTTTGACTTCACTATTCCATCTTCTTTTAAAGTCTTACAATGCTTGGACTATTAAAAAGCAACAACTATTGTGTAGTCATTGCTTGATTAATTAATTGATTTCCATATTGTCCTATGCCAGTTATATCTTGTTGATTAGCGATAAATTTATTAGCTTTCATTTGCAATTCTTGAGCCTTTGTCTGAACATCTGCTATTCTTTGCTGAGATTCTTTCATTTTCTTTATTGCTTCTTCTAACTTAGATTTAGGCATTGAACTGTCATCATCTAATAGACTTACATATACTTCTAGTTCTGCTAATCTTTCAGCAGTAAAGTATCCTGCCTTTAACATATTCTCAAGTGATAATTCTTGAGCATATTTATCATAAGGGCTCTTAGGTGTAATATCTATCTTTACATTTGCTTGTAATTCTTGTAATACACTATAAGGTACTTTAACGGGTCTAGAACTTACTTCTCCAGTAGTCGGATTAGATTCTTCATAGTCTATTACCAAACCATCTGTAGCATATGTCTTCCACATATCTAACCAAATTCTTGCTAATCCCTCTAAAGTGGTCTTTAATGACAATGTTTGTTCAGTTACTGGCATCTGTGATGCTTGCTGTACTGCCAATATTGCCTTACCACTCGCACTTTCCGGATTAACATCACCAGTAGCGATATCTCCTGCACCTGCTAGTTCTCTAGTAGTAGATATCAATTCATTCATTACCTTTTCAACATCTTCACTCATTTGTGCTGGTTGAAGGACTCCAATTGCCTTCTTAACATCATCTACATTTATACCATTAACTTTAATAGTGCCACCAATTTTGTCTATTGCATTAGGATTTTGTATTTTAGATATATCAACAATTTTTTGTGGATAAGCGGTAGTTTTTGCAGATATTAATCTTCTCATTATAGTCTTATTAATTTCTAACTGGTTAGGTATTAAATATCTAACTTCACCTTCTCCTCGAGCATATCCTTCTTTTTCTTCCCAAAGCATGTGCTCTAGTGGATAAAGTGTAAGCCCTGTGTCTTTGTCTTCTTTTATATCACAATATCTTGTTGCTTGACTAAAATGGACTGTACCATTTTCTTTATATAGTTTAGTAATAATAGTTACCATATCATCTTTTTCTTCTCTAGAGTCTTCTCCAGCTTCTTCAAAAGTATCATTATCGCCAACTATATACTTTAATTTGTCCTCTGACACTCCTGATAATCTGGCCATTTCAATAGTATTAATAACTGGTTTTCTATGCTTAATTAAAATATATGGCTGATTCTGTATATCTGAATCGTTCTCATTGCCATAATATACATCGTTCTTTGATAATATCTCGTTTTGTGGCATATTTGCCTTCTCATCATAGTCAACATAAATTGGGCACTCATCATTAATAGCAGAATGTTTGCTTATTGCTCTTGTTTTGTAGTCCATATTGTCTTTTTCCCATACTTTAGCGGCTAGTTTATTAAGAAGTTCACAGGTTTTATTTGCTACATCTTTAAACTCTTTATTTTCAAAGTTTTCAGCACTAAACACAGGTAAATACATATTATTGTTGATTACTCCGACTTTATACTTAATTATTGGCTTAATTATGTTTAATTGTATAGGTTCTATTCCACTAATCTTTAATCCAGCCCACTGGTTTCCGTTGTACATTCTATAATTCTTATCAGTATCTGAATATAGGCCTTTTAGTCGATTATAATTTCTACCTCTTTCATATAATTCCCATATATCAGTTTCTTTTACTTCGTTTAAATCCATCATGTCACCTCCTAATTAGTTAATATCTTTCTGTCCTAATCCTGTTCCATCATAGTTATCTATATTAGCCATTATGGTATCGTAAACATCTTGTTTCTTTCTTTGTTCAAAAGCATCTATTTCATTTCTAACTATTTTAACAGGATTAATTTCAGGCATTTTTATCTCTTCATTATTCTTTAATTTTTGACCATTTTTAAGCCCTAAAGTATAAGCTAAAATTATAAAAATACCAAATAAAAAAAGTAATGCTATTGTTTCCATTACTTATCACCTTTTTCAAAGTCATCTGATTTGCTTTCTTCAACAATATCATTAACAACGTCTTCAACAGTTCTTTTTTCTTCATCTGCCAATTCTATAATCGCATTTGCAACGACTTGAACTATTTCTTCAGTTATTTCCTTATTATGTCTTTTTCTATAAACTTTCTTTTTCATTATATGATCACTATCTCCTCTCCATAATCAGCCTCTAGTGGCTCTTCTGACTTGAAGTTAAATACTTGACTTACTTCTATCGGTTCAACATCAAATACTACTTGTGTCCTTGAATAATAGGCTATAGCAAGCCCCATAACCAAATCATCATGCGCTCCTTGCTGTGCTTCAGGTCTTCCCTTTTCATTTCTGACAAAAGTTAGCATTTCTTCAAGTGTTAATTTATCGTTTATTAACTCAACAGATTCACGAACTATTTTAACTAGTTCTGCTATTATAACAGGCCTTGTTAATGAAGTGGTCTTGAATCCATAAGACTTGTCCATTATACCTGTATATCTATCTTCTTTCTCCCTTACGAACATATTAGGATAGCCTAACCTTACTAGTTCTTTATTAGGAAAACTACTAAAATTACTTTCAATGCACATAAGAGCAGGTGTTGCTACACCAGTTTTTAAGTTTTTATCAGCATAATACCAACCTAAACAATACATTTGCCTTACATATAGATCCTCATCCATTTGATGTCTTAGCCTTGCAACTTGTTTGCCAGTCTTTGCATTAAGTACATGTCCAGTAAACCAGTCAGAGCCATCACCAGCAGTATCACCACCTATGCAATATTTGTATAGGTTGGGCAATTCATATAGTTCTATATAACCATTTTCATCATTTACCCATTTTACATCAGTGATCTTCTTCCCAACAGGCATTGTATCATCATATTTATATTCAAAATAGCCTGTCTTGATAGGTCTAGTTATTTCCTGTAGTCTTCTGCTTACTGCTCTTGCATCAAATACAGTCTTTCCTAAAACACCCCATTGACCTAAACAGTATACATTATAGTAATACTCATCAGTATACTTATAACTTTCTAATAACTTCTTATAATCTTCATCTAAGAACTTATTATCCTTATATGTTGTATGTACTATAGTTAAATTATCTCTTGGTACATCAAAGAACTTCTTTTTTAGCCAATGATTAATATCAATCGGATTAAAAGATATAACTATTTGCTTTTTAGTTCCTTTACCTCTTAATCTGACATCTAATTGATTGAAATCACTTTCTAGTATTTCAGAAGCTTCTTCTATCCATATATCAGTAAGTTCACCTTTGCTAAAAGTAACTGATTTTAACTTTTCAACATCATCTAGTCCACTAAATATTATTTCATTGCCATTAAGTAAACATTTTATTCTTAGATCACTTTCATTTATTTTGAAGTGCATACCTAAATGCCATTTATTAATAACTTGCTTAAACAAAGCAAATGTACTATCTCTATTGCTCTTACCAGTAGCACGAACTGTTAATAAGTTCATTAATTTTGAATTAAGTATTTTATATATGTATCTTTCAACAATGAAGAAGGACTTACCACTACCAGCACCGCCATAAAATATCAAATATCTGCTTATATTATCTAAATAAGGTATATATACATCATTAAATACTTTTTTCGATATTGATATTTTAATTTCTTTAGTCATCTAATTCTACCTTTATATTGAAGTCAATATCAGTTTCCACTTTATCAATTGGTTTTTCTCCTATGGTATCTCTAATTACTTCGAATGCTTTTGTGTTACCAGCCATTGCTTGTTTAATTAAAGCTAACGATACTCTTTTCTGCGTATTATTAGTTGATAATAACAATAATAATTCTTCTTTTAATGCTTTTCTTTTATTTCTTGCTTTGCCACTCGCTTTTCCACCTTTTTTGCCTCTTTTTCTTGCTTCTTCCGTGGTTCGTATTGGCTTTAAATTGCTTACGTTTGCCATTAATATCACCTTCTTTTATATCATCTTTGCAGTAGTTGTAATCACTACATACTTTGCAATTAAAGCTCTTCATACATTTGTTCCAATTCATAATTTTACCCTTTTTGTATACTCTTCTTTTATTAATATCTTTCCTTTTTTACCTCTCTTACCGCAATATTCTCTTTCGAAACTAGTTAAAATATCATCTATATATCTTACGTTTTCTATATCTAAATATCCTTTGTTCTTCATATCCAGAAATTCACTTGTTATATCATAGAATCTATCTTCATCTTTGTTCTCTATTAGATGTAAATATGGATGTGAAGTTTTACCACACAATATTACCCCATTCCAATAAGCATATGGGCCATTTTCTCTATTAGCTATTAAAAAATGATGAAATGTATATATATCTCCTCTTTGCAGAGAATATCCCATAAAATCGTGGTTCAACTGTTTAATCTTGAAATCATTGATTAATAGTTTAGTGACCTCTTTCATACGATCACCCCTTTGCTATATTAATTCTCAATAGAGATATTTGCATAATAAAAGAGACTATTAGTCTCTCATAAAGAAGTTTATATGATTCGTTTTAGTAAATACTGTACTAATGATATAGGTGTCAAAGTTCACCAATACTCTATAAGTTTTTTTCACTAGAGTTACTAGGACGGTTGAGTATAAAACCATAATTTAATATGTTAAAAACCTCTGTCTTGTTTTTGCATATATCATCAGTACACTACTTATTAAAGTAGTGTGAGGTATAAATGTGTGAATTATTTATTTTCTCACGATACTAGTGTATACCTAATTTTGTCCGATTTTGTCCGAACTTTCATTTTTATATAATTTTTCTTTCATTTCGGAAATATAGTCATATACTTGACTTTTACTATATCCAACTAATTTATGAAACTTATAAACAGATCTATGTTCTATCCATCTATAAATGTATATTTTGTCATATACATTCCCCTCTTCTTTCATTTTGATTAACTTCTTCTTAAGTTCATAATTTAGCATATCTCGTGTGTTTCTACTTTGGTTAATCAATTTATCTACTTCATCTATTTCGCTTGTGTAGTTAATTAAATTATTGTCTGGTGAAGTATTACTAGTTGCTATAATTTCCTTTGGTTTAATTGCTCCTGGTATTACAGATAGTATTAACTCACTTTTCTTTTCTAATGCCTCGTTATAGTTTCTCTCTGCTTTTTTGAATTGCTTTAACAGCTCATGGTATTCTAAATACATTAATTACACCCCTTTTAGTATCTTTTGTAATTCTTCCTCTGCATATCTCCTATTCTTATAAGGACAGTTCAACTGTTTTTCCCTTTTATTTAATTCAGCTAACATTAATTGTCTATTATCTATTGTTGATACTAATTTTGTCTTTTGCTCTTTAAATTTCATTATTCTTTCCATGTCATTCTTGATATTTCTTCTTTTTTCTCTGATATTTTTTAATTCTCTAACATATTTATAGCACCATAGCATATTGATTTTATTATTTTCTATATAATGCAGTAAATCTTGTTCTTTTTCATCACATTCAGAAAGTAATTGTGATAAACCGTTATCATAATTATCTAGTTCATTCAATTTATCTACTATTTCAGCTATTGTTTTTAGTACATCCACTTGCTACCTCCTATTCTTCATACATCATACTTTCTAGCAATTCCATTGTTGTTCTTAAATCATCACTTTGTGATTGTGTTCTGATTGATTTCCCTGTTTTAAGCATTGCTAAATACTTTAATGCTTTTTTTATTATGTCTTTCTTTGTCATCAATTAACTCCTCATATTCTAGTACTATTTTATCTACTAATATTTTTAACGATATTATGTTTATCTTATCTTTTTTTCTATCATAGAATTCAAAATAGTCATCATTGTATCTAAATGTTTTCCTTTTTACTTTCAACTTTTTACTCTCCTCTATCAAAATGATCTTGTAATTTACCATTTTTCATTCTGACATATTTAGTAATATCGTTGTTGTAGTTGATAACAAATCCTTCAACATTTCTTTTTACTTTGCTTTGATATTTTTCGTAAATACTATCTAACTGTTCCTTATTTGGTATATTCACTAATTCTATTACCTCAGGAACTACACCAATAAAATTAGGTATTTGTTGATTTACAAATGGATAAATAAACAAATCATGATTGTAAATTAAATTATATAAATTATAATCATCATCTATATTTGCTTTTGCAAACATATACCATCTCTTATCAAACTCATCGATATTATACTTCAAGCAGCCCATTCCTAGCCACTCGCCACAAATAGCACTGTTATCATGTAATTCATCATTTAAAACGTTTTTATTATCAATCAGCCATTGATATAATCCTTTGTATAAAATATCTTTCACTTCTTCTAATTCACTTATTTTAAATATACTTTTTCTTTGAGCTATGTATAATTCATTATTCTTTTTAAAAAACACCAAATTACTTCCATCTAACTTTTCAGTAATATATACTTTATTACCTTTACAACTAACTCTTTTTGTTTTAGGATATATTTCCTTTTTTATCACTATTTATCATCTCCTATTATACTTTTGTATTTTTGTAAAATTTCTTCAAGCATATCACAACTACCTTCTTCGTATATGTCTTTTTTATCAAATAAATTAATATAATCTTCTAAATAATTTATAAACTCCTTTTGTCGAGTTAATAAATCTTCATAAGTTGGCATATCATATAAATCATAGAATGATTTATCTTTGATTAGTTTATTAGGAATGGCTTGTTTTTGTATCATAATGTCTTCCCTTAAATCAAAATTTTGTAATTGACATTCTTCAAATTGTTTCTTTAATTGTCTTAATTTTTCACAATTGCTAGGACATTCAATATCTTGTTCTGTCATTTCTTGTATAGTTAAACTTGCTTCGTGTAATTGTTTCTTTAATTCTTTATTTTCTAAATATACTCTTTTATAATAATCGTCAACACTGTCTACCTCATCTAATAATCTTTTTATATATTTTCTTTGTTCTAAGTTTAATGCCCCCCACTCTCCATATCTTACAACATTATTAAGTTGTGGGCATTCTATTGCTTTTCTTATTTTTTCTCTATAATTCATTACTATCACTTCCTTGTTCTAGTTCTAGAATTTTTTCCAAAGTGTATCTCATTCCACAACCTGCCCAACCAACTTCTTCACTATTATAAAAATTACTAGCCCATTCTTTTAACTTATTCCAATTATCTTTATATTGACTTAATTCAGCATTATATAAAGATTTACTATACAATTCACACATTTTATCTAGTTCCTTGTATTTATCTTCTAAATCACTAATTTCTTGTCTTTGTTCAAGAATAGTATCTTCTCTACGATTATTACTTCGTTCTAGGTATTCAATTCTTTCTTGTAGTTGTTTATTTTCTTCAACATTTGCTTTTAAAAGTATTTCGTAAGTTTGTATAGCACCATTTAATTTTTTGTTTTCTTGTTGTAATCTGTCTAGTAATGGTTTAATATCACTATTTGGTATTATAGTATAATCTAATTCATCAAGTCTTAACGTTTGAATTTCTGTTTTATCAGATATAATAGATTTCTTATCACATACTGATATTTGACAAACACCACTTTTATTATGTTCACAACTATATCCACAAATTTTACTCATTCTGACACCTCTTTTAAATTCACATTATCTTGTAATCGTTTTAATTCTTCATATAACCATTCTTTTGCTTTTTCAAAAGTTTCTTCTTCAGAAGAATAATCATAAGGATGAAATACATCAAAATTCATTTCATAATATCTAGGCGTTTTTTCGTTGTAATAATATTTATTAATGGATATATCGGCTCTATAAGTACAACCAACTTTTGCAATTCTCAATCTAATATATTTATTTTTATTAATCCATATTTCAGTCATTCTGACACCTCTATCTAATACCATAAGTATAATTCGGTTTAACCATTGCAACCATTTGTTCTTTTAAAACTTTATTCTCTAATTCCAACTTATCAATCACTTCTTGTTGCTTGTAATAACCTCTTCTGTATTCATTTAATTCTTTTTCCATTTTAGGATTTAATTGATTTAATAATTCTTCCCATTTTTGAATTTCATTGCGATAACGATTAGCGGTTCTGGTATTTCCTACTTCTAAAAAATCTCTTTCTTTCTTCTCACATACCATAATTCTTTTATAAATTTCTTCTTTATTCATTATTCTTATTTCTCCTAATGTAATTACAATTGTAAGTAAATAACTTTATTTACTTATTCTGATATCTTGATATCACTTTTTAAAGTTTTAATTTCTTCTTTTAATTCCTTAATTTTTTTAATTGATTTACTTCTCGTTATTAATGTTATTTCTTTATATTCTTTAATCATTTTCCTAAATTGCTTATCGTTTGATTCATTAAAATAGTCTGATATTTCTTTATCGGTTGCTATACCATTTTCAATCATCTCATTTATAAAGAAACTTATCATCATTATTACTATTTCATCTTTTTTATTCTTCTCTTTCATCATCAATCCTCACTACTACATAACCGTTATCTCTATTTCTTTTAAGTTTAGTCGGAGAGGCATAAAACTCAATTGTTTCTTTTTTTACATTTAATAATTTAGCCAAGTACTCTTTAGTGCCTATATCAATAAACTTATCACCCTTATAAAGTGCATATTCTTTCATTTTACCCATAATATTTCATTTCCTTTAAAAGATTAATTAAGTCTTGATATGCCTGTGATTTTTTCACATATCTCACTTTCTTCCTAGCCTTGTCTTCAAAATCAGTCTTAATCTTTAATTCCGTTAACTTTCCTATTGCAAAATCGATTATCTCTTCTCTTTCTCTTGCGGTCATCAATCATCACTCAAAATCTCTAGCAACTCTCTTATATCCCTTATGTCATACTCTAGATACTTTTTTACACTTGGTGCTATTTCTTCTTTTAATGCTTTAGCTGCCTGTTTATACATTTTATCAATTACTATTCTGATATCCTCTAGTTTGTATCTCATCCTCTTGTTTTCTTCTTTCAGTTTTTCTATTTCTATTTCTTCTGGAGTTGGCTCATCCAAACAGTGTATGTCTTCATCAGTCATAAATAAATCTCTATCTTCCATATCTTCACCTACACTTATCCAAATATCCAAACACATAATCCTATCAAAATTAACAACAAGAAACATATTGCAGCTAACAAAGCACTACTCAATTTTCCATCATTCATTCTGTCATATGTTTGAATTTCTTTAATCAACCTTTTCAACCTTAACCTTATTCTTTTTATTTTTTTCATATGATTCTCCTATTTCTTCTATTTCTAAAACAACCTTTGTAATTCCCTTTTGATATTCAAATGTGTCTGTAAAAGCAGTCACTATTTTTCTATTATCATCACTTAATTTTTTGTATTTTACCATCGAATCTAAAATAAACTTTTTCGCAAAACATACATTGTCCCAATCTCTCTTTTTTGTTCCCTCTATCCAATGAAAATGAATTTTAATTGGTTCATCGTATCTTGGTAACTTCAAAAGATAATAACCTATCTGCTGTTCTATTTTTAATTTCATTCTTGCCGCTGCATATTTATTAGTTCTGCATAATTTTATATATTCGTTACAACTTGGTAGTTTTTCGTTTATTTCTACTCGTATCATTACTATCCTCCATACTTTTTAATTCTAACAATTGATTTGGTGTCAATGTTTGTATTCCTAATTGTTTAGCTTCCTGAATTACTCCATCTATAAAAATACTCATTTCTCTGGTGTCATACTCACTAATACCTTTATAAATTCTATAAATTGTAAATTCTTTGTTATTAAAGAGTCTTTTTGAAGAAATATCATAGTATTTGAAATATCCACTCGGATCTATTGAAGAAAGCATACTTATTTCACTTATTTGACCATAACTTTTTAACATTTCAAAATACACTTCATCTTTTGATTTCCTAAGTACATTCCCTATTTCATTCATCAATTTCCAAGCATAAGCATTTTGATCTAATGTTTTATTCTTTTTATGTTTTTCGATTTTTACATCATAAACAGTATCTTTATCCAATCTAAATATTAATGGTAATAGTTCTTCGATTTTACCAGTATTATCTATCATCAAATTCTCCAGTTATACAGTTTGCTAATTCTCCCTGACCATGTGTTGCTAAAAATACTTTTACAAAGCCAAATTGTTCCTTATTGCATTGCATTGTACCATCAGTAATATAATGTATTATCCTTGCTACCAAACTTCTAGGATCTCCATAAAACAGCAATCTCATATCTGTTATATTAGTAGTTTTACCATCAACTAATTTGTTCCAATATGCTTTTTTATGTGCTTCCTCTTTTTCTTTTTCAATTTCTTCAATTGATTTATTGCACTTATAAGTTCTACATATATTAGGTCTTACTTCATATATCTTACACATTTTATTTGTTCTATCGTAGAAGCAGCATTGCAGATTAATACTTTCATCATTTTGAAAAAATTCAGGCTCTATATTATTTTTAGAAATATATTCTTTTATCTTTTTTTCCTCTGTTTTGGTAATTGGTAGTGTTGCGGCACAACATTCACCACAGCGACTACAATTACCGCATTTATCACAATAATTTATATTTTCCATATCTTAACTCCTAAAAAGGTAATTGACTATCATCTATTTCTACCCTTTGACCAAAATTAGAAAATGGATCATCAATTGGTATATTATCTATTTCCTCGACAGTATATGAAGTTTTATTATCTTGTACTTGTGTTTGATTATCATTTGTTTTATTACTGTTGCTTCCGATGAATTCAACATGATTAGCTAATACTTCAGTGACATATACTTTTTTACCTTCTTCATTATCATAATTTCTTGTTTGAATTCTTCCTTCAATTGCTATTTGATTTCCTTTTTTAACATACTTAACTAAATTTTCAGCTTGTTTATTCCATACTGTGACATTTATAAAATCAGTTTCAGAATCTTTACCTTGGGATACTGGTCTCGATATTGCCATATTTATTTGACATACTGGAGTATTATTTGAAGTATGCCTTAATTCCGGATCTCTTGATAATCTTCCTATTAAAAACACTTTATTCATTTTTAATTCACTACCTTTCTTTATGCTCGTGCATAAATATATATTTAGAGTTATCCCCCATGTTTTTCATAAGCCACTCTGTAGCTTGTACTTTACTCAAATGCGTATTTTTTACTCGGCTTTCATAATATTTATTTTCCGATCTCTTATGTAATTCTTCTTCATTTTCATAATTGCCCTCTATGAAGTAATAATCATAATTTTTGGCAATAACATGTTCTATCTTGTTTGTATCAGTTGCATATATTATTTTATTTTCATTTATTTTCAATTTGTAGCCACATTGTGGTACATCATGATACAATTTGATAGGAATAACTTTAAACTCGTTATATGAGTAAATTTTGCCTGTTTCATAGACGTCTATTTGCTTTTTGTTTACTCCACAGTCAATTAATTTTTTTACCAACCATTCGCAACATCCAAATCTTAAAGTTGGTCTTTCATAAGCTAATTTTGATATAGTTTCTTTATTGAAATGATCGCCATGGCAATGTGTAAGAAGTACTATTTTAAATTGCTTATAATATTCATTTATTTTTTTAAATGATACTCCACAATCAATAAGAATAGTATCTTCTATTATCAATCCATTACCATCAGAACCAGTATTAATTATTTTAAAGTTCATTGATGTTGACCTGTTTCACTTCAACTGTAGTAGTTTCTGCTACTTGTTCAATTTGTTCTTCGCCTGATGTTTCCATTACTGGTTGATTATCAACATAGTCGTAAGTTCCATCTTCTTTTACTACTGACATATCCTTAGTCAAAGCTTCTTGCATATCTATACTCATAATTCCCCATTTAGAAATTAATTGTCTTAGCATCGTTTTAAAAGCCATACCATTGAAGTCTTTGCTCCAAAATGAATAATTAGTTTTCTTTTTTATATCGCTAGCATATGCTTGTGAATACTCTAGTGCATGTTTTTGCATTTTTTCTTTTGACCAATATAAGTTTTTATAGAAACCATTGAGATATTCAAAATAAGCCATATAGCCAATTATTGATTTATTATCTCTTTCAACCTCATCTTCTATAAATTCAAATTGATGTTTACCAGTAATTTTGTCTCTACCTAAGTATTCGCCTTCTCTTACTTCTATAACATCAATGTCTTTATATTGACCACTTCTAATAGCTAATTGAATATAACCTTTATATCCTAGTTGGAACTGTGCTTTTTTAGATATTGTTTCATATTGTTTTGTTTTTTCATTATATTTTTTTTGTTCAAATGGTACTAAATAGTATTGACCTAATTGAGGGCTTGGACTTAAGTTAAGTGCTTCTCCAAGTAATGCCCCACTAAGAATACTTCCAGCATCGCACTCTTGCAAACTAGAATTAGTAGCTACCGCACTACTTATTGCTGCAATAAACTTTGCTGCTCTCTTTGAGTCTCCTAACGTGTTATTAATTAATTTTTTATAGCCATCGCTTTGAATAGCCAAACTAAACTTTGGTTTACTTTGTAATTGATTATTCATTAATATATCCCTCCTGAATTAAATATTTCTTTAATTCTTTTAACTTTAATAAAGTAGCTTTTACTGTAAATGTCATTTCATAAATTTCTTCATTTGTTTCTTCGATTTCTTCAAAATCATCAATATTCATTTGACCTTGTATTGTTTCTTCAATCGGAGCTGATAATACTTCTTCTACTTTTTCAATAACTTGTTCTTCTTGCTTTTGTTGTTCTTGTACTATTTCATAATCCCTTTGTACTTGTGATAATATTACATGTCTATCATTTACTTCTTTTATTGCTAATGATAGATTTTTATGTTTCAAATATTCTACAAGTATTTCATCATTATGTTCCATAGTATTTATTGTTTCAATGTCTCTTTCAACATTATCTACTTTCTCAATAATTGCATCTTTATATTTTTTTACTAATGCTCCTTTGTCAGTTAAGCCATCTAAACCAATCGACAAATTGAGTTCTTCAAACGATAAGTAATTGTCTTTTAAATTTGTTTTTGAATCCTTATATTCGTTAAAATATTCAAATGCTAATTTTCTAGTTTTTTCTTTTAAACCGTTTTCAACTTCATCAATTCTTGTTTTTAATGTTAAATCTGCTTGTTGATATCTTGCTTTTATTTCTTCTTCATAAATTTTGTTGAATTCTTCATACGGTGTCATTATTTGATTTTTTATATTTTTTCTTTGATTTTCAAATTCTTTAAATTCTGCTCCTAATTGTGTTTTTAAATTTTTAATTTCTTTTCTGGTTTCTTCATTACACACAAGTGAATCTAAATGTAAGTCATTGATTCTTTTATCTAATTCTTCACCTACTATTTTAATTTTTGCTACTATTACAGGCAATTGTTCTACTACTGCTATTTCATTATTCATTGTTTATCTCCTTCAAAAGATTCAATAGTTTTTCTATTTTTTCAATTTCATTATCTACTGCTTTAGTTTGTTCTTTGATTTCACTATTAGTTTTTTTTGATAAATCAAATGTATCTTTAAGTAATTTTTCCGGAATGCCGACCGCCCTCATTTTTTTCAAAATCATTGCTAAAATACCTAATAAATGCCCTGTATTACCCGCCATCATTATTCCTTTGTTAGTAGATAGTATTGCTACTTTATTTTCAGTTTTTGTTATTTCATCACAAAATTTTCTTATTTCTTCATTTACATTTTTCTTTTTCATAATTATTTCTCCATTTCTTCTTCGTAGCCAGTTGCTACTGCTTTTTCTAAGTCATCTTTTGATAGATCTATTTCTCCAAAATATGCTTGTATTAATTTTTTCTTACCAGATTTATCAGGTAGTTTCGCTTTAATTCTTTGAAGCATTAAATTATACTTTTCCCAAAATTGTTCTTCTGGCAATTTTTCTAATTTTTCTCGGCTTATTACTTGTCCGAAGTATTTTTTCATTTCTTTAATAACATACTCAATCGAATTGCATTTCCGAATATGCTTTTCAAAATGTGCTAGTGGTAAAGTGACATTACATGTTGGACATACTGTATAGTATTCATAAGAATGTTTCTTTTCCTCACTAGTTTTTAAATATTTAATTATCCAGTTTGGCATTGGTGGTCTATCTTGATATTCCCCTGCTAAATGCTCATCTAGTTTCATACAACAGTCATCAAAATCGTACGGCTCTAGTTTTCTAGTCCATTCATCTTTAACCATTTGACCATCAGTACTAAAATTTGGATAATACACTTTAATCTTTTGTAAAAATTTAAGTACCTCTTGCCTTTTCATTTTCTTTCCTTTCAAGTTCATCCAGTTCTTGAATTTCACGTTCCAGTTTATCCATTTGACTCTCAGGTTTATTTCTTTTTTTCTTTGCTTCGTTATACTCTCTTTCCCGTTCTTGGGCTTGTTGAACAGTCCGTATGTTCTCTCTTTTGTAAGCATCGATTATTCTAGAAATATACTTGATAGTATACTTTCCATTTAAAACAGCTTGTTTAATAGCATATCGTGTCAATTCATTATCTGGCCATAATGATATTTCCTGATATTCAATAGAATTCAGTGTCCTTCCAAAATTTTTTTCGATGATGCTATATACACTAACATCATTATCATTATCATTATCATTATCATTATCATTATCATTATCATTATCATTAGGGTTTTCAAAAAAACCATTCGCTTTTTTCGGTTTTTCTGAAAAACCATTCGGTTTTTTGGGTTTTTCATTTTCTTCGGTAGCATTTTGTTTTGGCCTACCACCCAACTTGCCATTTTCCTTATTTTTCAAGCATTTATTATTAAATTTATCCATATCTAAAACCATTTGATTTTTTATAAAACCGAACGGTATTTTAATATCATCATCTATTTTGGGGTCATTTCCCTTTGCTGTTTCAAATAATGCTCTGTATAACCTGCCAAATTGTTCATTAGTTAATTCTTGCACTACTTCATAATGTGATAAATAAAATATAATGCTGTCCTTCATTGTTACCTCCGTTCGATTCAACCTCTCAACTAAACCCTTGACAAAAACATACTATTTTGTTAAAATTAAGTATGTAAAAAGTATTGGTGTACTTTTTATTTTTGTATATCTGTGATCTCAATACCAGCAGATATACTTTTTTCATACTGCTTGTTGTTATAGCTTATCATTAATGTTCCTACTACAATCATTAAATAAAGTAATAAAACCGCTTTATTTTTTTTAATAAATTTCATAGCTTGTCCCCTTTCACTACTAAGAGTAAAAACACTCTTGTAGATATTTAGATAGTTCTTCTATCTTTTTATCCTTTTCTTCTTTCGTTAATATAGTTTTTACTATAACTTTTAAACTTTTTTTCAAGTTATCATCTCCTATACTATTTATATTCGACATTTTTAGTTTGCTGACTTTTAACTAAGATGTTCCAGCATCTTTTTATTTACTTTTGTTTTTACCTCACTTATAATAAATAACCAGAAAGCGAGGTGAATAAATATGACAGATATTTCATTAAATGATTATATTCAAATTGGTCTTTTAATTATTGCTATAATTAGCATATTATCTCCGATTATTGTTTCTATTATCAATAACATATATAACTACAATGTTAAAAAATTAGATATGTATGAACTTCAAAAACGAGAAATATTACAAAATTTTATTAATGTTGCTATTGAATGTTTTAAATATGACAATGATTGGAGACAAAATAAAGAATTTGTTAAATCACTATATTCTTTACAACTTTATTTCAAATCTGCTGATGATAAGTTAATTGAAGAAATAAATCAAGCAATGGAAAATCATAGTGATAAAAATAAGTTTCAAACCTCTTTTGTAATAGTAATATCAAGATTGTCAAAAGAGATAAAGAAGAAGTAATAAATTAAAACCAATAACCATAATCGTAAGAAATATACTTACAATAAGAATGTCTTTAGAAATCCAAAAAGGCATTTCTTTTAATCCTACAATTGTAAAATACCAAAGTATTAATATTGGTGATAATGTTATAACCAACGCAGATATCATTGTAAAAGTTTTAATATTATTCATTATCTACTCCTATTCTTCTTTTTCTTCTGGCATTGGCACATCATATCCCGCCAACCACATTGGACTAACATTTGCCACATTTACAATATCTCTTTGTTGTATATTTTTTAACTTCATAACATATAATAACCTCTCACTAAAATTATCCTTCATATTATGCCTCTATTTTTCTTTTACTATATTCACGTTTTGTGAAGTTGGCTTGTAAAAAAAATTACTAATGTTACAATTTAATATTTTTGACAATAAATATAAAGTAGGTGCTTTTACTGTACTTGCATCCTCTTCATACGAAACATAAGTCCTTAATGTTATATCTAGTCTTCTAGCAACTTCTTCTTGTGTCATTTTTTTTCTGTTTCTTTCTGCTCTAAGATTATTAGCAATTTCTTTCCCATTAATTATATTATCGTAATTCATCATTCTACCTCCTAACTAACATCATTATAACTCCACATTTTGTGAATGTCAATGTTTTTTTCACATTTTGTGAATATTTTTTCTTGTCTTTTTTTTTATTAAATGATATAATTATTATGAGGTGTGAGATATGAAAGAAGATAACAAATTATATTTAGCCACGAATATTAAATATTTAAGGGTGATAAATAAAAAAACTCAAGAAGAATTAGCAAATGCATGTGGAAAAAAAAATACTGCAGTCAGCAACTGGGAAAAAGGTATTAGACAGCCAGACGCAATTGATTTAGCAATTATATCTAATTTTTTCAATGTCTCCATCGATGATTTAATGTTAAAAGATTTGAGAAAGTGAGGAATACTATATGGATTATAATTTTGGAGGCTTATTTCTTGATTTGATTTTTACTGCCTTTTTATATTTATTAGTACCATTTATTATTTTTTATAGAAGCAAAAAGAAATATGAAGAAAAAGAATTTAAAAAAATATTAATTTATAATTCTATTATTATTGCATTATTTTTTATAATATTAAGAGCAAGTTTAAGTATTAAAGATCCAGTAAGAAGTTTTGCACCAGCATTGTTTTATTATTATATTAATAAAACAATTTGGTTTAAAAAAAGAATAAAAAAAGGAAAAAAATGAAAAAGAAAAAAGACAAAATATAAAAAAGACTAGAACTGCTGGAACAGTCTAGTCAAATGAAAAACACTTAGCCAACAAACTAAAATATAAGAATATCGAAATAAACTTATATAGGTTTTTCTATATAAGTTTACCATATTTATTCTTAAATTTCAATTAATTTAATAAAATTTAAAGAAAGAAAGTGATGAACTTATGAAATATGGTGCAATATATGTAAGAGTATCAACTGATGAACAAGCAAAAGAAGGATACTCAATTGAAGCGCAAATTAAAGCAATTAAAGAATATGCAAGAAAAAACAATATTTATACAGATGAAACCTATATATTTAAAGATGAGGGTATATCTGGTAGAAAAGCAGAAAAAAGGCCGGCATTTATGGAAATGATTAAAATTGCAAAAACAAAGCCAAAGAAATTTGATGTAATTTTAGTACATAAATTTGATAGATTTTCAAGAAACCGTGAAGATAGCATTGTATACAAATCATTATTAAGAAAAGAATACAATATAAACGTTATCTCTATATCAGAACCTCTAGATCCTGATGATAAAATGAGTGTAATCCTAGAAGCCTTTCTAGAAGCAATGGCAGAATATTATTCACTAAACTTATCAGAAGAAGTAAAAAAAGGACAACTAGAAAAGCATTCCCAAGGTGGATTGCAAACAAGGCCTAGTTTTGGATATGATGTTTCAAATAATAAATTAGTCATCAATGAAAAAGAAGCTGAAATTGTAAAATTTATTTTTGAAAGTTATACAATTAATAATATACCTATGTTAATAATTGCAAGAAAATTACACGAATTAGGAATTCGAAACAAAAACGGAAATTTTTTTGAAAACAGATCGTTGTGTTATATTTTGAATAATCCAACTTATATAGGTAAATTAAGATATACACCAGGCAGAAGAAACACATACGATTTTGATGATCCAAACACTATTTTAACGAATGGAAGTCACGAACCAATAATTGATATGGATACTTGGAATGCAACACAAACTAAATTATCAAAAAATAATGTTTTTAAAAAGCCAAGACAAAGAGTCGATTATTCACTAAAATTTTGGCTTAAGGGACTCATTAGGTGCAAAGAGTGTAATTGTACTATGGTAACCTGTAATCGTTCAAAATTAAGGTGTAATGGCTACAACAAGGGTAAATGTACCAATCACAACACAATTTTAATAAAGGAAGCTGAAAATATAATCATTAATCAAATAAAAAAAGATTTTTCAACACAAATAATCAAAAACATTGTTGATAATACTAAAAAAGAAAAAACAACAAACGAATATGAAATAATAACAGGGAAAATTAAAGATTTATCTGATAAAGAAAAAAGAATAAAAGAATCATATATAGATGGAATTGATACATTAGAAGAATACAAAGCTAACAAAGAATTGTTAATTAAAGAAAAAAAGCGACTAGAAGAACAATTAAATTTAATTGAAAATTCTAAAAACAATAATAGTAGAAAAAAAGAAATAATAGAAAATGGTAAAAAAGTTTATGAAATACTTGAAGATAAAAATATTGAAATTCACAAAAAATATGCGGCTATAAACAAGTTGATAAACCACATAGAATACGATAAAATAAGCGATTGCTTAGAAATATATTATAATTAGTCCCTTTTGTAAAAAGGCGGTGCAAACGGCGAATTAGCAGCCGCTTGGCGTTACCTAAATCAAAGATATACCATGCCAGATGACAAAGGGAAAGCCCTTTTAACAGACATTGGTACCGAAGAATTAGCTCATGTTGAAATGATCTCAACTATGATCTACCAACTTACAAAAGGCGCAACCCTTGAAGAATTAAAAAAAGCCGGCTTAGACACCCATTATGCTGAACACGGTATGGCACTTTACCCAACTGATGTTTCAGGAGTTCCATTTACTGTCGCATACTTTGCTGCTACCGGTGATCCTTTAGCAGACTTATCCGAAGATATGGCTGCTGAACAAAAAGCCAGAGCCACTTACGAAAATCTAATAAACCTAACTAACGATCAAGATGTTATTGACATCTTACTATTCCTAAGACAAAGAGAAATTATTCACTTTGAAAGATTCAAAGAATTATATGATGAATATAAGAAAAAAGGTTATAATTAAAATTTCTGAGATTGATTTATCAATCTCTTTTTAATTATAACCTTTTATTATCTAACTAACAAATTTGCTATCACTATTCCCAAAACTATTACTAAAAGCACTGTAATTAAAGTCTTAAAGTAAACACTACCTTGTCTTTTCAAATTACCTTCTTCCTGTCTCCTATCACTAAGCTCCTCCATTTTTATTAACTGTTCCCTCATCTGTTTTAACTCTGCTATCTTCTTCTCTCTTAATGACATCTTTTCATCTATCTGAACTACTTTTTCAGTAACATTTCTCTCTTCCATCACAATCACCCTATATCATAAAACAATAATACCATAAAAAAAGAAAGTTGTCTAGAACTATTCTTGTTCTAAAACTTTCTTTTCATCATTCATTGTAGTATCTTTTTTAGGCCTATTTCTAAGTAAAACCTCTTTTCGAGATAAATTAAGTTTACCCTTCTTATCATATCCCGTAGCTATTGCCACCACTTCATCGCCAACATTAACAACATCACTAGTCTTATTAACTCTATTAATATCTAATTGTGATATATGAATTAATCCTTCACATCCAGGCCACAATTGAACAAAAGCCCCAAAATCTTGAATATCTACTACCTTACAGTTATATACCTTTCCAATCTCTACTTCTCTAGCAATATTCTCAATTCTCTCTCTAGTTTTATCAATAATATCCTTATCCATATGATATATTGTTACTCTACCATCATCTTCCAAATCAACTTTTACAGCCTTATCATCATTAACTGAAATAACATTACTACACTCCTGAATAATCTTAGTAATAGTCTCTCCACCACGTCCAATAACTTCCTTAATCTTATCAGGATTAATCATAAATGTAACCGTCTTTGGAGCATACTTACTAACTTCTTCCCTTGGCTTAGCAATTTGTTTTTCAATAACATCTAAAATCTGCATTCTAGCCTTCTTAGCTTGTTCCAAAGCCTCTTTCAAAATTTGTTTATTAATTCCACTAATCTTAATATCCATCTGTAAAGCTGTAATTCCATCTCTTGAACCAGCTACCTTAAAGTCCATATCCCCAAGATGATCTTCCAATCCCTGAATATCCGTTAATACTGTATATTCATCCCCTGAAGTAATAAGACCCATAGCAATCCCTGCTACCGGAGTTTTTATTGGTACTCCTGCTGCCATCAAAGCCATACAACCAGCACATATTGTAGCCTGACTAGATGAACCATTAGATTCAAGTATCTCTGATACTACCCTTATCGTATAAGGAAATTCCTCTTCTGAAGGAATAACATAAGATAAAGCTCTTTCTCCCAAAGCACCGTGTCCTATTTCCCTTCTACCAGGAGATCCATATCTACCAGTTTCTCCTACTGAAAAAGCTGGGAAATTATAATGTAGCATAAATCTCTTCTCATCTTCAATACCAAGTCCATCTAACACCTGATGTTCACCAAGAGCCCCCAAAGTAACTGTCGCTAAACTTTGTGTCTGTCCTCTTGTAAATAATGCACTACCATGACACCTTGGAAGTAAATCTATATCCGTTGACAAAGGTCTAATCTCATCCATTGCTCTACCATCTGCTCTTGTTTTCTCAAGAACTGTTATATTTCTAAATATCTGATATTCAACATCGTGAAATACCATTAATACCTTTGTAATCAATTCTTTATACTCATCTGGTTTCATCTCATCTTCATATAAAGATCTATACTTCTCAACTAAATCTTCCTTTACCCTATCAATAGCTTCATACTTTTCAATTTTATCCATTATTCTAAGAGCTTTATCTACTCTCTCATGACAAAATTCTTCTACCGCTGTTCTAAGTTCTGCAGATATCTCTAGTCTCTCATACTCCATTTTAGGCTGACCAATAGCACCTATTATCTCCTCTTCAAAACTAATCAATTCCTTAATAGCCTCGTGTCCAAACATTAAAGCCTCTAACATATCATCTTCATTTACTTCACGAGCCCCAGCTTCAACCATATTAATAGCCTCTTTAGTTCCAGCTACTGTCAAGTCTATATCTGATATCTCAGCTTGTTCTACTGTCGGATTAATTACAAATTCTCCATTAACCCTTCCTACTTTAACTGCTGCAACTGGACCATTAAAAGGAATCTTACTAATAGATACACAAAGAGATGAACCAAATAAAGCTGTAAGTTCTGGTGAATTATCTTGATCAACTGATAAAACCGTATTAACTACTTGAACTTCATTTCTAAAATCTTCAGGAAATAAAGGCCTTAAAGGTCTATCAATCATTCTTGCCGCCAAAGTAGCTGCTTCCGTAGGTCTTCCCTCTCTCTTAATAAAACCACCTGGAATCTTTCCTACTGAATATAACTTTTCATTATAAAGTACCATCAATGGAAAGAAGTCAGAAAGCAAATTAGCACTCTGTGATACTACTGCTGTTGACAAAATAACCGTATCACCATATCTAACTAATACCGCCCCATGTGCTTGTTTTGCAACCTCTCCCCATTCAACACATATCTCTCTTCCCCTAAATTCTCTTCTAAATATTTGTTTTCCCATATTACCTCTTTCTAAAAAATAAAGGCACCCAAAAAAGAGTGCCTACTTTAATAAAATTAATTACTTTCTAAGTCCCAAACTTTTAACTACTTCACGATACTTAACAACATCATTCTTAAGTAAGTAATTTAATAAACTTCTTCTCTTACCTACCTTAATTAAAAGTCCTCTTTTAGAATGTTTATCTTGCTTATTATTCTTTAAGTGTTCAGTTAAAGCATTGATTTCTTCAGTTAATATAGCTATTTGAACTTCTGGAGAACCAGTATCTTTTTCATCTCTAGCATATTTCTTAATAATCTTACTTTTAACTTCTTTAGTTAATGCCATTCTCGTTTCCTCCTTTATTATTTTTCACCTAATTCTTAGAAACTCGTAAGGAGTACAAAGCCCCAAGAAATAGGAACAATCTAATAATACACTATATTTAAAATTTATGCAAGTATTTTTCTATATTTTACAAAATAAATTCCCCTTACCAAAAGAAAAACCTTAGAATCTCATTTTCTAAGGTTTTATAACAAATATTATCTCTTACTAAATTGTGGAGCTCTTCTTGCAGCTTTAAGACCTGGTTTCTTTCTTTCCTTACTTCTAGGATCTCTTGTAACCATTCCAGCACTCTTAAGTATCTTTCTATAACTATCTTCATTCTTTTCATTTTCTTTATCATACTCAAGTAATGCTCTAGTTATACCTAATCTAATAGCACCAGTTTGTCCTGAAAAACCACCACCAAAAACATTACAATCAATATCAAAAGTCTCTAAATTCTTAGTAAGTTCTAATGGTTGTTTTAAATCCATTACTAATACTTCAAATGGCATATATTCTTGAACATCCTTACCATTTACTGTAATCTTTCCACTACCTGGGACAAGTCTAACTCTAGCTACTGAACTTTTTCTTCTACCAGTTCCTAAGAATACTCTATTTTCATTTTTCTTTGCCATAATTATTCTCTCCCTACCTTAATTTCTTTTGGTTGTTGTGCCATATGTGGATGTTCTTGTCCCTCATATACAAACAACTTTCTATACATTTGTCTTCCCAATCTATTATGAGGAAGCATTCCTTTAACAGCTCTCTCTACCATTTCTACTGGATAATTCTCTACCATTTCTTTAGCTGTTCTAGTTCTAAGACCACCAGCATATCTACTATGATCATAGTATTTCTTTCCTTCTAATTTGTTCCCTGTTAATAGAACATCCTTTGCATTAATAATTATAATGTAATCACCGCAATCAATATGTGGAGTATAAGTAACTTTGTGCTTACCTCTTAACATTGATGCTACCTTAGCTGCTACTCTACCAAGTGGCATATCTTTTGCATCAATAACATACCAATTTCTAGTAACAGTTTCCTTACTTTGCATAAACGTTTTCATTTCTTTCTCCTTTTATTATTTAATATTTATCTCCTTATTTTCCGTGTTCCCAATACGCAAAACAGCAAGATATAAAATGTACCGATTATGATTATATTAAATATTTATTATTTTGTCAAGAAAAAATGCCAAAATTGGCATTACTCTTTAACAAATAACGGTAAAATAGCTTTAAGTTTATCTTCTCCTAATACCTCATCTAGATAAATATCTTCTCCCTTAATTGTCGCACATACTATTTTATAATTATCCTTTATATCAGTTCCCTCTTCATTCACTTCTGCTATATAATAGTATTCCTTTCCATCTTTCTCGACTTTATCTACAACTAAATACTCTTCATTATTACCTAAAGTAATTATCTTATTAATTTCTAATTTCATATTTCCTCCTTAAGCCACTTTCTTTTTAACCAAAGTATTATTATTTGATAACAAATTATTTATCTGTTCATCCAAAGATATCTCCCCAGCACCAACATTATCCACTATTTTCTCTTCCTCTGGCCAAAAACTCAAGTCTTCCTTATTATCACTTTTTTGATCCTCAATTACTGGCATTTCCATATCTTCAAAGATATTCTCTCCATTCTTCTTATCAGTCTCTTCCATCTTAGGTAAAAAGTCTAATCCATCTACTATATCTTTATGTTCATCATCAGTTACTCTATCTTTAAATAAAGGAGCCACAACATCATCAAAAGGAACATCCTCCACATTAAATAAATCATTCGTATCTATCTTATTTTCATTTATCTTATTACTACTATTAGCAGAATCTTTTATCTCTTCTAAATTATCTTCTGCTGGAGAAATAACTAATTGTGGACTAACAACCTCATCTTCATCTCTCAAACCAGTTCCTATATTCCCCATCATCTTATTAACTCTACTTAATACGCCACTAGTCTTCTCATAAATTTTTCTACTATTCATCATAATTGGAACAGATGAAATTTTAACAACTTGATTATCTCTATATTTCTCTTCTTCATCAGAAGTTGAAGAAATCTCTAAAGCTATTTGTGACATTGACAAATCATCTATAATAAACTCTTCCTTATTATTAAGTTCACCTAATAACCTATTCCTATCATCTACAAGCTGTTCCAATCTAGAATTTACTTTTCCCATATTCTTCGTAATATTTACTATCTCTTTAGAATTATCCCCCATCTTATCAAGAATTTCAATCTGATTATCCAACTTAATTCTACTAAAAGGATCAACCAAATAATCAATACCTAACTCTTTCAAATACTTCACTCTATATCTAAACAAATCTTGTAATTTAATTCTTTTACTCTTAACATCATTATAATTATTAGCCTCATCACTAACTAACATCAAAATTTTAATTAATGTCAACTGATATTTAGCCTTTACCGTATCCTTATGATATCCATCTAACAACTCTTTATTCTCTTTAGTAGGCACCACATCATAACTAATAATTCCCGCTTTTTCAAAACCCTCTTTATCATTCTTATTATTAATCGCTTCATTTAAGAATATCTTTAACTCATCACTATTATCAAGTAACTGTTCTATTGACATTCCATTTTCCTGATACTCACTCTTAACACTAGTATAATTACTACCATCTACTCTTGAACTAAATCTACCTTCTGCATTCAAAAACTCATTTCTAAGTTGTTCTTCCAACTTCTTAATAAGTTCTTGATTCATAACTCTCTTCTTCTCTTCATCTCCAAGTTTTATACTAAGATTATCAAGTTCTCCCCTACATTTAGAGATCTCATTATCACAATTTAATTTTCCTAAAATATCTTCTTTTCTCTTATTAATCTTATCTATTAAAATCCTATCTAATGAAGATAACTCTAATTTATCATTACTATACTTATTATATACTGAAATATATTCATATTGTCTTTCCTTTAATTGCTCATATTCTCTAATAATAGTATCTAATTCCTTATACTCTTCATCTAACGTATAACTACACATTTCATAATTCTTAATTCTATTAATTAACTCATCATAACCATCTTTATCTAATTCAACTGCATATTCCTTATATCTCGCTAAATTTTCCAAATGATTATCATCTGTTTTTTCTAACAAAGTAGTCATCATTCTTAACAACTTATCTAAATTACCATTATGAAACATATAATCACCTCCTAACTACTAAGTATTACATTGGAATACTTGGAAAAATATCATCATTACCAAATAAACTATCACTATTATCTACTGTCTTTTCATTAAAATTTTTCATATATTCATCAATAGAAATATCTGGAAGTTTATTATCTCTCTTAAAGAACTCTTCTTCATCCATTTTCTCTTCAAAAATAGGTTGCTTCAAATCATTCTCATTCTTACTACTATTAAACTCATTAAATAATTCCTTCTCTATATCAGATTTATCCTTAAATATTGGAGTTTCTTTAACTTCTTCTTCTAAAGTAACTTTCTCATCTTTTAAATCATTCTTCTCACTATCAAGAATATTTATCTTATCAAGTAGACTAATCTTCTCATCTTCTGTCTTCTCTAAACGTGTATCCTCTTTTTCTATAGTAGTATCCTTATTTATTGAATTATCTTTAATTGTCTCAAAACTAAACTCTGTATCCTTTTTCTTTGGCTGTAATACAGACTTCTGCTGTTGCTCTAGCATTTGTTTCGTTCTCTTCTCGATTTCTTTCTTTCTAGCCTCTTCAATTATTTTCTGTCTCTTTAAGATCTCTTCCTGTTTTTTCCTCTCAAATTCCATTCTCTTCTTTTTCTCAGCTTCTTCAACTCTTCTTTGCTCTTCTAAAATCTTCTCTTGTTTCTTCTTTTCATTTTCAATAAGTACCTTTAATACCTTTTGAAATTCTTCACTCTCATTCTCATCTTCTATTTCTGCTAAAGCTTCTAATTTTCTCTCTTTTTCCGCCTTCAAATCATTATAAGTATTAACATCCTGTTGTTCCATCATAATCGTATTATATTGTTTACTTATCGTATCCATAACCGCCTGAATTAAATCATTATTCTTAATATACTTAAATAAATCATTAACTTGCTTTCTCTTAGCTAACAATTCATCATAAGTATTTACTTCCTTATTAAATAACTCCATTAACTTAAGAATACTAAGTTTATCTTTATACTTAACATAATCAGCTTTAACTTCTCTTAGCATCTCTTCACAATCATAAAGAATATTAAGCGGAGAAGTCTTCGCTGTCTCTAAATTAAGTTCTGCTAAAGTAAGCGACTTTTCTGTCTCATAATAAGCATATTCAATATCATCCTTCTCTTGTAAAAGTTGATATAAACCAAGTTTCTCAAAAGTCGTAGAAAATAACTCTTTAAACTTACTCTCTAATTCAATATTCAAGCTCTTATTAATATCTATCTTTTCTTCTGCTAATGATATTTTATTAGACAATGATTTAACTTCATTCTTAAGCTCTGCTTGTAACTTAATATTTTTCGTATATTTATCAATAATTTTAACTCTATTTTCCAAATTATCTAAAGTGTCGGCTCCTAAAACATCAGAAGTATCTAAGCTCTCTCCTGTCAATTGATAATGATCATTACATCTTTTCTCAACATAACTTAATCTCTGATTAATTAAATCAATAAGCATTGTAATTCTCTTCTTCTCATCTTCTAATAGTCCACATTCTCTATTATATAAAGTATAATATTCTTCTTCATATACTTCATTTGTCTGTTCAATAATCTTTAACTCTAACTTAGTAAGTTGTTTAATAATCATATTTTTTTCTTCTCTACTCTTAACTAATCTTAGACTATTAGCAAACATCTCATATTGTCTTAAACTTTGTATTACATTACTACCGTTGTAACTTATCATAGCCTACCACCTCTTATCTTAATCATACAATTTAATTATATAAAGATTATTAAAATTTGTCAATTGTTTAATCTACATTTATCTCATTTTAAACACCCAAGAACAAAGAAAAAACTATTTTTAAACTACTTTTTTCATATTTTTTTAATAAAAAGGTTGATATTTTATTTTTTTTATTATATAATTAACTAGTCAGCACGAAAAAGGCGTGACATTAATAATGCCTGAGTGGCGGAATAGGTAGACGCACAGGACTTAAAATCCTGCGAGAATTAACCCTCGTGTCGGTTCAAGTCCGACCTTAGGCACCATCTTTGGAGGAATACCCAAGTCTGGTTGAAGGGACCGGTCTTGAAAACCGGGAGGCCGCGCAAGCGACGCAGGGGTTCGAATCCCTTTTCCTCCGCCATTATAATTTTATTTGTTATCGCGGGATGGAGCAGCTCGGTAGCTCGCTGGGCTCATAACCCAGAGGTCGTTGGTTCAAATCCATCTCCCGCAACCATGGTTCCGTGGTGTAGTGGTTATCACGTCTGCCTGTCACGCAGAAGATCGCGGGTTCAACTCCCGTCGGAACCGCCATTTATTTTGGCTTCATAGCTCAGTCGGTAGAGCAGAGGACTGAAAATCCTCGTGTCGCTGGTTCGATTCCCGCTGGAGCCACCAGTAAAAAAAATAACCCTTATTTACAAGGGTTTTTATATTTCTTGAGTTATTTAGGTACATTTTAGATACATTTTTATAACTAGTTTTATTAATTTCCCAAATGAAAGGAAGATTAATAATGAATTAAGGACACTTCTAGAGAAAAATTTAACAGGTTATTTAAAAGAGATTATTTCAGGTAAAAAACCAGTCATCTATTTTTGCGAACTATATAAAGTTCACTTCAATATTGACTAGTTTTTTTAATAGAAGTCGCAGCCGACCAAATGATTACAAATAAAACATCGCTATTTCAGTTATCACATATATATAATATAATATCAAAAAAAGTATATTTTATTGCATACTCCCCTCTTTTTCTTCTACACTTTCTAAAAACTCATTATATGTATTTACAAACCTTAGAAAATCATCTACATCTACTTGTCCTATTCTAAATTGAATGTTAGCTTTTGGGAAATTATATAGTTGATCACATTTTACTATACTATCTGTTTTTAAACCATTGGCAGTATCTGCCTTTAACGGTTCATTATATTTGAATCGTGATACTTCTTTTGATTTTTCGATATGTGATGATACTATTAAACCGAAATAATCTAATGGTACAACTTCATTATCCCCATTAATAACGACAAACAAATGATTTAAACCTGTTATGTTATTTTCATAACTATACTCATTTACAAATACTATATCTCCTATGTCGTATTTTTCTTTAACTGCTTTTGTCAATTTAGTAATCCTCCTTAATCGCAAAAATATTCTTTCTTCCCTTTATGAACTTCCTTTGTGGATGGAATATCTTTGAATGCTTCTTTTATCGGCTTTATCATATTTTTTTCTTTTGCTTTTAAAGTCAGATTATTGACAAGTTCAAGTATTTCAGAACTCTTCAAATTCATTTCTTGCTTCTTCATAATATCCCTGCCTTTATGTAACCATATCTCTTTATTGTAATTACAACTTCATTATAACATTTAAATAATGATATTTCAATATTTTTTCTTGATGTAGGTATTATTTTAATCTTATCTTATTAAAAAGTCAACACTTTTTAACGAACTAACCTATATGTTAATTTTATAAAATAAAAGCGGTTTGAAAACCACTTTTATTTTATATAATCATACAAACTTATTTCTGTTCCATCTAAACTAATCGCATAAGGTGTCATTAAATAAATATTCTCTATAACAGAAACTATTCCTCGAAGATTATCAATATTTTTTATATTAACTTCTCCAAGATTAACTAAATTATCATAACTTAAATATGACAACATTCCATTTTCTTTAACAAACACAAAATAACTTGATCCTCCATTACCCATATGTACGTAGTATGCCATCAAAACTTTTTCTACTTCTAACTTATAAGCATTCAATGTCCCGTCTTCTTCTGGATTATTTAATGGAAAATAAACATTATATTTACCCTTCAAATTAATTAAATTTTTCTGGATATTCTCCTCATAATCTAAATTTCCAATTAAAGTTAAATAAGCATTTCCTTTCGTATCAACAACAATTTCTATACTACCTTCTCTAACAGCCTGAACCATAGTTCTCTTTGTTAAATTATAATTAATATCAGATCCTTTTTGATCACTATTTGCAGTTTTTCCTCTACTAAAAATAATATATCCCCCAAATAAAAATGTAGTAATAATAAATAAAACCAATAGAAAAATAAGTACCTTATTTGCCTTTTGTTCTCCCATTACTATTCTCCTTTCTTTTATTTTCTTATTTTACTAAACCAAATCCCGTAACTACACCACGTCCACGACCATAATTTACAGGTTGTCCATAAATATTAAGGGGATTATTAATTAACTTTCCCTGAATAACTAAACTACTTGAAGCTCCACCATCTAAATTAGCAGCCATATAGGCTCCATACTTAGCAAGTAATGAAGCAACATTCATTACCGTAGGCCCTTTAGCGTGTCTTCCTTCAGTAACCAAAAACAATACAATTCCATCTCTTCTTTGAGCAATTGCTACTCTAGCAGCTCCTTTAAAGCCACCTACCAAAGTATTTTCATTAACTAAAATCTTTCCCTTATCAATAAGAAATGGTCCAAATTCTAAAGCATCTCTTACCCCTTGACTAACTGCTTCTTCCCCAGTCGCATACATTAAAACCATTTCATTATCATTATTAAAGCCAATTAAATAAGATTTTTTATTAACCTTCCATTTAATCTTTCCATCCTCAATAACATATCCTAAAGGAATATCAGAGCCTGTCCCATAATCAACAAAACCACCACCATTTATACACACCAATCCCCCATATCTATTACATATATCTATAACCGTTTGCTGTCCAGTATTCCCTTGATTAAATCCCTTTGAAGTAACTAACTTAACCTTTGCTGGATCATATATTGCTACCAAATAACCCTTATAACCATTAATATTTACATTAATTACTTTATAATCACTATTCCCCTTATCTTTAACTAAAATCTCTTCTTCATATTCATCTACTACCGTACTACTTTTACTTACTTCTCCCAAAAAACTAACCCGATCAACCTTACTATCAACTCCAATATAATTAGTAATAGCTACTTCTTCCATAACATCTTTCTCTATATATATTGATTTAGCTAATACCAAATTATTTTGCTTAATCAAAAGTCTTATTATCTTTCCCTTAAAAATTAAACATCCAAATATCATAAATATAAAAATTATATCTATAATTCCAACTATTCTTACTACTCTTCTCATTACTCCTCCACCAAGTATTCATCATCTATTAATCCAGTCCCACTCTTAATCTTATTCTTATTAATATTAATCGTTGGTCTAACTTTTCTCGCATAATTTATCTTTGATACATTTTTACCTGTTCCATATAAATATACCATCTCACCATCTACCGGAGTAAGCAAGTAAAAGCCATCATTCATAATATTTATTTTTACATCACTAACACTCATCATTCCAACCTTAGTTCTAATCTTCTTCTTATCTACATTTTTATAATCATCCTCATATTTATAAATACTATATTCTTTTTCATTAATAATATCTTTATAAGAAAGACTATCTAAATATTCCGTATTTAAATACTTTCCTATACCAAAACTATTTCCATAAGTACTACTATTACCATATTCTAAAGCAAAAGAAATCCCCTTACTTAAAACTAAATTAACACTTTTATCAAACACATCATATACTATCCAACGATCATTTCCAATTTTAACATAACTACCAACCTTTATATCCTTATCTTCTTCTAATCTATAAGGATTATCACTACTACCATCTCCACTAACTATTTTTAAATCACTTTTTAATCTTATTACTGGCTTAACCTTATACATCTCATCTTCATAAACCATCACTATCTTACTACCATATCCTATAAAAGCCAAATCATTACTATAATTATCTAACCAATATCCATCTTCATCATATAAATAACTCTCATTATTCTCTACCGAATTCATAAATTCAGATATCATCAATAATCTAACATAATTATCCGCCTCTATATCTTTACAATTACTTATTTTTAAATCCTTATCTATTATATCCTTACAACTAGCAGTTTCCACCAAATAACTCTTATCTAATAATCTCAAAAACTTATCATTGATATACTTTTCAACATTTCTCTTCTTATTACTTAAAATATTAATAAATCCATCCGTAACTAATTCTAAAGAGTCATCTTTATTAACACTAATAATTCTAAATAAAATATTATTAAAAACCAGATAATTATTAACATTTCCTCCACGATAAATTTTTCCATTATTAACCTTAACTAAATTCTTATCATTTATATAGTCTCCCAATCTACCATCCACTAAAACATTCTTCTTATTAATAATAAATCTTCCAATAAATATCCCTAATACTAATAAAATTATCCCTATACTAATTAAACAAAATATTATTCTATTTTTTTTCTTCCTCTTCTTATTTACTTCTTTTTTCATACTTCATACTCCATATACTACCTAATTATATCAAAATATAAAAACTCATACAAGAAAAAAAGCATCTATTAAAGACACTTGTCATATTCTTTCTAAATTCTGTAAAAAATCTCTACTCTTTAAATATATTCCTGAATATCTATCATAATAATCATATATAAATTGTGATAATTCTTTTTTAATATTTTGAGAAACATCTAATTTCTCTATTTTAGATATATCTACATAATAAAACATTCTAAGAAGTTTAATTGTCTTAATATTAACAATTTTTTCTCCCTGTGCACAATTCTTACATAAATATCCACCACGATAACTAGAAACAGTTACTATATCTACTTTACTACCACAATTAACACACTCATCAACTACTGGCCTAATACCTAGAAAATCTAACATCTTAAGTTCAAAAATATTAGAAATTACTTTATAATCAAATCCCTCATCTATTTTATTCAAACTAGCAATTAATAAATTATATATCTCCTTATTACTCTCGTGTTTATAAACTTGCATTGCTAATTCCAATAAATATAATGAATAACTCATCATTCCAATATCTCTCTTAATATTTCTAAAATTATTAATAACATCTACCTCAATTAAAGTAGATAACCCATTCTCTTTATATTCAATATGAAAATATCCATAAGTTAATTTTGAGGTAACTGAAGATAAATTACTTCGAACCTTTTTAGTACCTCTTGCCACCATTCCCACAATTCCAATTTCTTCAGTAAGTACATTGATTATTTTACTACTCTCTTTATAATCAACTTCACTCAAAACTATCCCACAAACCTTCTTAATCATCTCTACTTCTCTTTTCTAGACAATCTCTTATATTCTAAATAATAGTATATCTTTCCTGTTTCTCTAAATAAACGAAAGCATTCTTCCTTAGTCATCTTTATCACCTATTATCATTATGCCCTCTTTTTTAACAATTCAAACATTATTTTTCAAAATTAAATTCTTTATATCCAATCTCATTTAAGAACTTTTCTCTATCTCTCCATCTAGGTATTACCTTTACAAATAACTCTAAATAAACATTTTTATTAAGTAAAGGCTCAATCTCTTCTCTTGCTTTAATACCAATCTCTTTAATCATCGTTCCATTCTTACCAACTAATATCTTTTTCAAATTTTCTCTATCTACAATAATTGTTGCCTTTATATTAACAGCATTATTATTATATTCCATCGAATCAGTAACTACACTAACACTATGTGGTACTTCTTCAAAAGTAAGTTCTAATATTTTCTCCCTAATAAGTTCTGATACTAAAAAATTAATTGGCTTATCCGTCCACATATCATCTTCATAATACTTAATATTATCCGTAAGCTTAGTTTTTAAAACCCTAATAAGCCTATCTATATTATCCATCTTTTTAGCAGATACTGGAACAATCTCATCAAAATTATATAAATCCTTATACTCATCTATCTTCTTAAGAATCTCTTCTTTAGGCATCTTATCAATCTTATTAATAACCAATATTACTGGTACAGTTGCATTCTTAAACAAATCTATTACAAACATATCACCCTTTCCTAAAGGTTCAGTAATATCAATCAAATAAAGAATTACATCCACATCCTCCAAAGAAAAATAAGTCTGCTTATTAAGAATCCTCCCCAATTTATTCTTTGGTTTATGTATTCCTGGCGTATCTACAAAAACCATCTGACTATCATCATCTGTTCTAATTCCCTGAATAATATTTCTTGTTGTCTGTGGCTTGTCCGAAGTAATTGCCACCTTTCTCCCAATAATTGCATTAAGCAAAGTGCTTTTCCCAACATTAGGTCTTCCTACTAACCCTATAAAACCACTCTTCATATTTCCTCCCTATAAATCATTTTTATCAAACGGATATGGACAACATTCTGAAACTAAATATGTCTTACTATTACCATCCTTATCCATTAAAATTATCTCCCCATCATCATCAAAAAATTCAACTATAACCTGCCTACACATAAAACAAGGCATACTTAGCTTATCACCACTAACCATAAGATAAATTCTCTTAAAATCCCCCTTCTTATATCCCATAGTAACAGCTGTAGTTATTGCATTCCTCTCAGCACATAAAGTAGCCCCATAAGAAGCATTTTCAACATTTACCCCAGGTATATATTTCCCATCTTTCATCATCAAAATAGCTCCTACTTTAAAAGAAGAATATGGGGCATATGCCACATCTAATAACTTCACTAACTCTTCCCTCATTTTATTCATCTCCTATCTCTTAATATCATAACCATCCAAAAGTTCATTTTGTAAACTATTCATAACTTCTTCATCTTCTTTCTCCATGTGATCATAACCAAGTAAATGTAATATCCCGTGTGTTGCTAAAAAGCAAATCTCTCTCTCTCTTGAATGACGATACTCCAAAGCCTGTGAATAACACCTATCAATAGATATATATATATCCCCAAGTAATCTAAAATCTTTGTAACATACATCCATATTATCCTCAAATGCAAAAGAAATAACATCCGTTTCCCTATCAATATGTCTATATTCCCTATTAATCATCTGAATTTTCTCATTATCTACAATAATAATATTAAATTCACAATTCTCTATCTTAAGTTTTTTAACAACATACTTAACATATTCCTTTAACTTATCAAGTTCTACTACTTCTCTATCTATATCTTTAACAATTTCAAACATAAAAAATCCCCCTATAAATAATTTAAGATATTAATATCAACAGAATAAAGCACTATTAATATAACTAAAATAATAATCACTAAATTAAGAAAAGCATCACTCTTCATAAACTTAGGCAATTTATCTTTAATAGCAAGCAATGCTATGCATAGCAAATACCCAACAAATCCTCCAAAAACGCTTAATATTACCTTATCAATACTAAATATTCCCTTTAAATAATAAATCAATCCCGCCGAACAAGCAGATACTATTAAAGTTACCAGAAAAATCAACGAAGCCTTTCTATTATTTAAGTAATAAGAGGAAAAGAATCCAAAAGGTACAAACAACAAAATAGTACCAACAATATTTTGCATAAATAAATAACTTCCAAATTTATAACTAAACATCTCTTTAAAAGGTATTAAATTTACTCCTCCATTACCATATTCTTGTCCCATTAAAATATAATATAAACATAATATATAAATTATAAATATTAATGCCAACAACTCCTTATGTAAAACAAACTTCTTATTACCCTTAAATAAATATGCACATCTAAGAGTAACTGCTATCACCGATATAAAAACTAACATTGGCCATATCTTAGGTAACATCTCACTAATAACCTTCTTTACTACCATTTCCTTCACTCCTTTAAATTCTTACATAATAATTTTACTACAAAATAAATAAAATTAAAAGTAAAACAATTATTTTAACTTAAATATTTTCCTACCAATATCTATTCAGATTATATAATAAACTCCCCTTAATTGTCAATATATATTCATACATTTGTTTGCATTCTCAATACAAATAAAAAGAGTATAACTCTATTTTATTTGTATACATCACTAATATTATCTATTGGTATATATTCATTATCTATTGTAATTAAATTATTATTCCTTATTCCAATTATCTTTCTTACTATTATCTGTCCACCAATTACAATATTTACCGCCTTACTATATATAAAATTATTACTATCAATAATATCCATAATCTTCTTTCTAACATCATTAGTATCCAACACTTTATCCACATAATGCTTATCAGTACTCATAAATACTTCCCTATTATTATGAAAAACTTTATTCTCCTTATTTTGATACATCTTAGGTCTTTCCATCTCAACATCCTCCTAGAAAATTATATGCCTTTTTCATCTTTTTAGTATAATTTATTATATATATGTGTTAAAATATAACTAAGGATGTGATAACTTGAAAAACATTTCTAAATATAAAGTTGAATTAAGCATCTTATTGCCTTTACTCCTATTTTTTATCATCAGTATCTTCTCAATATATTCAACAAGAAGACTATTACCAGTAGATTATCATAATCTATATCTTAAACAAATAATTTGGTATTTAATTGGTATCATACTAGCATATTCTACAATGGCTTTGGGAAACAAATTCCTATATAACAATGCCTATATCTTCTATATAATAGGTGTTATCTCCCTAATTCTCGTTCTTTTTTTTGGGGTAGAAGCAAATAATGCCAAATGTTGGTTTAAAATTCCCTTTCTAGGAACCATCCAACCAAGTGAATTTATGAAAATATTTCTAATAATAACCCTTTCAAGAATGATAACAAACTTTAACGAAACATTCAAAAACCCTGAACCATTAGATGAACTAAAATTCATCATAAAAATTCTTTTTATTGTTTTTATTCCCTCAGCACTAACCTTCATAGAACCTGATACCGGAGCCGTTATTATGTATCTAATAATAACCTTCATTATGTTATTTATCGGAGGATTAAGAAAAAGATGGTTCTTTCTTACTATTGGTATTCTTGGTTCTTTTCTAGCAGTATTTCTAAGTATCTACTACTTTAAACAAGACTTATTTATTGAAATATTTGGAACATCTTTTTTCTACCGAATGGACAGAATTACTAATTGGACTAATACAGATACCCTTCAATTAAAAAACTCTCTAATTGCTATTGGTTCATCCGGAATTAAAGGTCACGGTATTAATAAAACCCCTATTTATTTTCCAGAAATGCAAACTGATTTTATCTTTTCCGTATTTGCCTCAAATACTGGACTAATTGGTTCCATATCCCTAATAATAATTATGATCTATTTTGATCTAACTCTAATAAATTATTCCAATAAAACTAGCAACATTACTGATAAATATGCCATTGCTGGAATAATTGGTGTCCTCTTATTTCAACAAGTCTATAATATCTCAATGACTATTGGATTATTACCAATTATGGGTATAACCCTCCCATTTATCTCATATGGTGGATCATCACTCTTATCATATATGCTCCTCTTAGGAATGATCTTTAATATCTCCAACGAATCCCTTCGTTGGACCAACTAAAAAGAAGCCACGCTTCTTTTTTTATATAAAATTAACCCTCATCTCGGTAATAATTAATATCTACATTAAAATTCTCTTCCTCTAACTGCCTAACCTTAATAAAGAACTTTAAATTCACTCTATTTGAAGTAATACTACAATTATAATTTTCTAATTTTGCATACTTATTAACAATATCTATAACCTCATCGTTATATTTAATCGTATTATCAACTATCTTAACATTATCACACGAAAAATTATCATCTACCATATAACTCATAAATCTATTAGTAATAATTCCTCTATCAGTCTGTGTCAAAGTTCTTACCACAAGATCATCATTCTTATTCTTTAACTTAATAGTTAAATCCAATATAAAATAAGCAATCCCAAAAGCAATAGCTGAAGCCAAAATTATTTCTATTAACACATAACCCCTATTATTAAGGCGTTTCATTTTCAAACACCTCCAAATAAGCATACTTACAATTATTATTATCTCTAACTTCCTGATTACTACTACATCTTTCCAAGAGCATCATATACTCAGTTTGAATATCCATCGTATCCAATAAATATTTAACATAGTTAACAAAAGTCGGATTAAGATTATTAACCTCTGTCATCCCTCTTAACTTATTAACCGGTAATAAATATACTAAATCTATCTTTTTTTCACTATCAGTCATCTTACTATCAATAATATCATTTATATATACAATATCATTTTTATCTATCTGATAATCTAATAAACTCTTATCCATCTCCTTAGTCTCCGTAAGCACATCCCTATAAAAAGAAAGTTGATACAAAGTATTAACATCATAGTAGTTTATCCTCTCATTATAAATTGCATATATCTTAACATAACTCATATATAAGCCAGCTAAAGCTATCATTACTATCGCCGATACAACAACCACTTCAGCCATCATAAATCCCTTATTATTCATCATATCATCCTCCTATTATTGACAAGAATCATCATACTCAAAAGTCAATCCACTATTTTTAAATCTTACTCCTCCAATAAACTTATCCCCATTACTATCTGTACTCTCATTCTCTGTTAAATCTAATTGGCCCAATAAAATACATCCAGACGTTACATCTCTATAATTATTCCTGTGATCACTATAATATACCTTCGCATATCCTACAATTACTGTCTTCTTCATATCATCTTGCTTCTTCTTATTTCTCTCAATTGCCGCCGTAATCGAAGACACCGCAATTACTGATATCGTTAATAAAATTACCACTACTGCTAACAATTCTATTAACGTAAAACCTTTTCTATTAAACTTCATCTCTAACCATTCCTTTATCATATAATATCTAACTTTAAAAATTTAACATCTAAATAATTTCTACTTGCAAGATAATCGCACCTATGAACAAATCTCTGATACTCATCTCTTGGTACCGGTAACTCTACCTTACTATACTTACTCGTATTCCATTTTCCCATATGACTCTCTATCATCATACACATTCTTCTAACCTCATCAATACTCATATGAAGCATAGATGCATTCTCCATTATTAATTTTGATACCAATAACGGATGATCAAACCTCGTATACTTCTCTTCTACCATTCCCTTTTTTAATCCATCATGCATAATTAAAGCCATAATAATTAAGTCCTTATCCTCATCCGTGAAATTATTTACCGTCTCAAACAAATCATAGGCAATTCTAACCGCCACCTTCGTATGTTTAACTAACCCATTCTTAGTACCAGCAAATTTAGGATGATACTTCCCTGTACTAGATGCAGGTATTAAAAAGAAATAATCAGGTAATTTATTTATCAATACCTTTATATCCTCTCTCTTTGATTCATCTTTAATATACGCAATCTCTTTTAAAAAATATTTAATCTTATTCACGTGTTCCCCCCATACTAACATCAATCTTATTATAAGGTATTACTATACCCTCTTTATCAAAAGCCCTTTTAACTAATTTTAAATAATCTCTTTTTACCTGATAATAACCCTCAGCTACGCACTCAATACTAACTAAATACTTAATACTAGAACTTGCCAATTCATTTATACCAAGTAACTTATATTCTCCATTAACATTTGCCATTCTCTTAACCTCTCCTGCTAATCCTTTAAGTACTCTCTCTAATTTATCAATGTCTGTTTTATAATCAACATCAACACTAACAAGTAGCATACTATTATTTAAACTATAATTAATTACTTCCTTAAAAGCCGAATTATTAATTATTTTAACTTCTCCACTAAAAGCCTTTATCTTTGTACTCATTAAACCAAAACTAATAACCGTTCCTTTAAATCCATCAATTGAAATAACATCTCCTATCATATATCTATTATCATATATAATAGCTACCCCCGCTAAAAAATCTGCTACCAAATCTTGAAAAGCAAGGCCTATAACCACTCCAAATACCCCTATCGAAGCAATAATTCCTGTCGTATTAACTCCATATCCCTGAAGAATCATTAATACTACCAATATAGATATCAAATACTTAAAAATATTCTTAATTAAAGACATTATCGTAATCTTTTTCTTATCAACATATCTACTCTTTGTAAGTCTAGAAATCAGTCTTCCTACAATCGCATATATCAATACCCCAAGTACAATATAAATAACTGGTAAATAAAACTTACTACTCTTAAAAAAATCTATCATAAATCACGCCCCATAATTCTCTCTAAAATATTATTAAGCAAATATATATACTTATAATTACATCTAATATTCCCAGAAAATACTTCTAAATAACCATCCATAATTAACTCTTTAATAATATCTTTCTCTAATAAATTATCATTATACTTCTGATTAAATACATCTACACTAATTCCTTCTATTAATCTAAGTCCCAATATCAAATCATTTTCTTTCCTTACATCTATATCCTCAAAAATATCACTCTCTATATAATTACCATCTAAATACCTTGTCATATTTTTAGTATTACTAATTCGGTGATTATTAATATAGCTAACTGCTCCCAATCCAAAACCATAGTATTCCCCATTTAACCAATAATTCTTATTATGAATACTCTCATATCCCTCTTTAGCATAATTACTTATCTCATAATGAGAATACTTATGACTATTTAAAATCTTATTCGCATAATTAAACATCTCATAATCAATATCTTCATCTATATATTTATATTTATCTATATATAACTTCGTATTCTCTTCCAATATTAAAGAATAACACGATAAATGCGGAATATCCAACTTTAAAAACTTCTCTATATCCATTTTAAACTTCGAAGTATCATCTATTACTCCATATATTAAATCAATATTAATATTCTTAAAATACTTCTTAACAAGATCTATATTATTAAAAATCATCTCTTCATTATGTTTTCTTCCCAGTATCTTTTGAATATCTTCTGAAAAAGATTCTACTCCTAAACTAATTCTATTAACTCCATTATCCTTAAATAATTCTACCTTCTCTATTTCTATATTCTCAATATTTGCCTCAATCGTATACTCATAATCTCTACCTAATTTAAATATCTTAAGTATTGAAAATAATCTCTTTAATTCCCAAACATCTAATGCACTAGGAGTTCCTCCCCCAATATATATTGTCTTAACTACCTCTCCAGTATATCTCTTTTTTATTTCTCTTTCTAACTCATCCAAATACTTTTCTACATACTTTTTATTATAAATTATTTTGCAAAAATCACAATAACTACAAATACTCTTACAAAAAGGAATATGTATATAAACCCCTATCATCTTACCACTCTATTTCTTTTAAATTATTCTCTCTAAGAAATTTATTTGTCCTAGAAAAAGGTTTACTTCCAAAGAATCCATAATTAACTGAAAAAGGACTCGGATGACTTGAAGAAATAATTAAATGTTTCGGATTAGTAATATATTTAATCTTACTCTTTGCAAAATTTCCCCATAAAATAAATACTACTGGTTCATCCTTTTCATTAAGTTTCTTAATAACCGTATCTGTAAACTCTTCCCATCCAATCATTTTATGACTAGCAGGTTTATCCTTTTCTACCGTTAAAACACTATTTAAAAGTAAAACTCCACTCTTTGCCCAATCTGATAAATCTGTCTTTGTCCTAACAATTCCTAAATCATTATATAATTCTTTATATATATTACTAAGAGAAGGTGGCATCTTTACTCCCTCATTAACTGAAAAGCATAATCCATTAGCTTCTCCCACTCCGTGATAAGGATCTTGTCCCAAAATAATAACTCTCGTATCCTTATAAGGTGTCATTCTAAAAGCATAAAATACTCTATTAGCCGGAGGAAAAATCATCTTACTATCATATTCCCTTCTAACCCTCTCCTTTATCTTCAAAAAATAATCCTTCTCATACTCTTCCCTTAATACATAATCCCAATCATTACCTATCATACCTTGGACATTCCTCTCTATCATAAGACAAATTAGTAATAACTACTCTTCCATCATTATAACTAACTCCTATCACACAATCCCCTATTAACTTATTCGTATTCGGATTAACCAAAATCTCATTACCCGTATCTGCATCCTTACCATTTCCCGTAATAAAATCATTATCCACAAGATCACCTAAAGTAATTGATTCTTTATTACATATCTCTAATTCACTACCCCCATACTTACACTCATTATAATAAATCTCAGCTCCATCCTGAATATTTCCAATCAATAAATCCATATTCTTCTTCTTCGAATTATTAATCACTCTTGTAATCGAATAAGTTCCAATACCTACCAATAAAGCTAATATTAAAACTGTTGCCAAAAGTTCTACTAAAGTAAATCCTTTTTCATTTTTTATCATTCTCATCACCATTCTTACCATCATCAGTATAACAAATATTTTCTATTTTTACAATTCTTTTAAGTAATTTAACACATTAAACATCTTATACCATAATAAAAGCAAGATATCAAACTTGCCCTATCATTTTCTAAATTATTGGACCCCCAACAAAATTACCCTCACTATTAACCTGAAAATAAAGTAAACATAATCCCCCAACAATAAATAAAATACTTCCAAATAACTTTATTTCATAAATATCACTATTCATAAAATCACTATTTATATAAGCCCTATAATTTCTCCTAAAAAAATATAAATATATTAAAATAGTAATAACTAAAATAAGTATATATATTTTATTAGCTACCTCCCCATCAAATTTACTATTATATATTATATAATTTCTCTGATAACTATCTGCAACAATACTAAGTATTGATAAACAAATAAATATAATCCATATATAATCTTCTCTTCTTAATTCTCTTAACTTATTATCCTTATCCATATTAAATTATATTAAATAAGCATACCTTCTAGTATGCTTATTTAATATTATATAAATTATCTACAGCCATCGCATTCTGTTCTAAATTACCAATAATTCCCTTTTTATACGCATAATATGCAGCTGCTCCTATCATCGCAGCATTATCAGTACAATAACTCATTCTAGGATAACTAAAATTAATCCCCATCTCATTGCATACATCAGTCATTCTCTCTCTTAAATAACTATTTGCCGCCACACCACCAGCTAATACTACATTCTTAACTTTATAAAAAGAAACTGCTCTCATTGTCTTTTTTACTATTACCGAAATTACTCTTTCCTGAAAACTCCTACACATATCATTTACCCTTATTTCATTACCACGTTGCTCTTCATTATGAACAAGATTAACTACCGCTGACTTAATTCCACTAAAACTAAAATTATAACTATCATCATCAAGTGGCATTGGTAAATCATACGTATCATTTCCCAACTTTGCTAACTTATCAACCTTAGGCCCTCCAGGATAATCCAAACCACATATCTTAGCAACCTTATCATAAGCCTCACCAACCGCATCATCTAAAGTAGAACCTATTCTAAAAAAAGAATAATCTTGACTCATATAAACCAAATCCGTGTGTCCTCCAGAAACAACCAAAGCAATCATTGGAAACTCTAATCTCTTCTCTAAATTATTTGCATAAATATGTCCTGCAATATGATGAACAGGTATAAGTGGTTTCCCAGTAACCAAAGAAATCGTCTTTGCACATTGAAGTCCTATCAAAAGAGAACCTATTAATCCTGGCCCATAAGTCACCCCAATAATAGAAATATCATCCATTTTCATCTTACTCCTAGTAAGTAACTCATCTAATACTATCGTAATATTTTCAATATGACTTCTACTAGCAACTTCCGGTACCACACCACCAAACTCCTTATGAATATCAATTTGGGTATTTGTAACCGTTGCTATCTCCTCTACTCCATTCTTAACAATACTCATACTAGTCTCATCACAACTACTCTCAATTGCTAAACAATAAATATCTCTCTCCACTTACATCACCTGCTTCTCCATCAAAATACCATCTTCATCACCATAATAGTATCTTCTTATTGCCACTTCCCTAAAACCAAACTTCTTATACAAATTAATTGCTATCTCATTACTCATTCTAACTTCTAAAGTAATATTTACAACCCGTAAATCAATCGCTAAAGCTACCAAATAAGCCATTAACTTTGTTCCAATTCCATTACCACGATATTCACTCATTACCATTAAATTATCTATTTCAATTCGATCATATATAAGAGAAAACTCCAAATAACCCCAAACAACATCATCTACTACATACTCTATTCTTCTAGCAAAAGGATTAATTGCTATCATATCACATTCTCTTATCATATAACCATCTCTCTTAATTCTTCATCTTATCCAAAACAGCCTGTGGTTGTTTTAAATAATTTGGTAACAACTTATGACAATTAACACTATCTTGATAAAGATAATACTCCACAACCTTTTCTACATCTAACTTAACCTTATTAATCTTATAATTTCCAATTACTGAAGTATCTACTCCTACTACATAAGGAAGATACTTCTGACATAACTTATAAACCTCTTCTCCCTTAACACACATAGGTTCAAATAAAGTCTTATCCCCCTCATATATTGCCACATAATAATCACTCTTATTTGCAGGAATTAAACTCATTACCACTCCCTTATGATTACTACTAATAGCTAACGCCCTTAAACTAGATACCGGAGTAATTTCCTTCTTAATCAAATAACCATAAGTCTTAGCAATAGTAACCCCTATCCTAAGTCCCGTAAAAGAACCCGGTCCATTAACAACCATAATCTTATCAATCATATTCGCATCAATTCCAGCTAAATCAATTACCTTCTTCACAAAACTAGTCGCATAAACCGAATGCATATTAGGAATATCTTCCTGAATAATTGACTTAATAACTCCATCTTCTACTACTGCAATAGATACACTTGTTAAAGAAGTATCTATAAATAAACATCTCATAAAATATCCTCACAAGCCCTAATATACTTACCTCCATAAGCTCTAATTAATAAAACTCTCGTCTCCTCATCAATCACCTTAAATTTAATATCCAATCTCTCTTCAGGTAAATAATCCTCTATCAAATCAGCCCATTCAATAATAGTAACTCCCCCTTTAGTAAAATATTCCTCTATTCCTAAATTGGAAACATTATCATCTACTCTATATACATCCATATGATATAACGGTAACTCACCATTATACTCCTTAATTATATTAAACGTCGAAGACGTAACACCATCTATCCCCATTGCCTGAGCAAAAGCCTTTGCAAAAACTGTCTTTCCACTACCAAGATCTCCATATAAACAAATAACCATATCTGGAAACTTCTCAGACTCCAAATTCTGTGCGAAACATATTGTTTCCTCCTCATTATGCATAGTTAATTTGTATTCTTCCATATTTTCATCCTTTCTTTTTACATCACTCTAATTATATCAAAACATCTTTATCTCTGACAATACTTTTTGAACATTTTAATAAAAGAAAAGTAATTACTTACTCTCCCTAATAATCTCAACATATTTTAAATAATACTTATTAATCGTATCCTTATCAAAAGGCATCTCTCTAACTCTAACCATATCAATCAAATTACCAAGTTCATACTTTAAAATAAAATCTAACCTATTCGAATAATGCATCTGCTTCCTATGATATTTATACTCCATTCTATCAAGTATCTTAAAACTACCATTTGGAAAAACCCTTAAATCTAAATCATAATCAATATACTTAATAATCTTATTATCAATAAGTACCGGCGTAGCAATATTACAATAAAAGTATATCCCATAATCCTTTAACTGTCCTATTATATTAAACCATCTATCCTTAAAGAAAAACATTACCGCTGGTTCCCTCGTCTTCCAAATCTTACCATCCGCATCCATTACCGTAGTCTTATTATTCCCAAAAACTATATAATCAGGAAAAATATCTAATACCACTGCCTCATCCCATCTACGATGTAACGACCCATCGTGCTTATAACACTGTATTTGCAGTCTATCTCCTATTTTTATATTCTCAACATTCATAACTATACCTCTCACTCCTAAAACTAACCATATTATACATCAATTTTCATATTTTTCAAACAAAATAACTAAAAACCCCTATTTATTTCCTTATTTTCAATTTACATTACCATCATAATAAAAATATTTTTATCTATTTATAAGTCATTTTAATACTTTTATGATATAATTATTTATAGTATAAGGAGGTAAATATGTTAAAGATATTTAAATGGTTCTTCTTAGGCCTATATACAGTTATAACTCTCATACCTCACTACTTTATTAATGGTATTATATGTATCATTTATCCCAAAAAAGGAGAAGCTCTAAAATACAAAGGTAAACCACTTATTCCAATAATAATGATTGGTTTAAGCCTCTCCGTATACTTCATCTGTATCTTTATTTCTACCCGTTGGTATGTTCAACAACTAAAAATTAAATATCTCACTAATGACATCCTAGCAAGTACCAAAATATTAGCCAATGATAAAAAAGAAGTTATTGACAAAACAAAATTTATTAATAATGATGAAGAAAAATATCAAAATATTAGTTACCTATCCGTAGACTTTACTGAACTACGTAAAAAAAATAATGAAACCGTTGCTTGGATTAAAGTAAATAACACTAACGTTAACTATTCCGTTGTTCAACACAATGACAATGAATATTACCTAAAACACGATTTCAATAAACGAAGTAACTATGTCGGATGGATCTATGGTGATTATCGTGATGACTTCAAATACTTCGGTACCAATACAATTATTTATGGCCATAATTTTACCAACAGAACAATGTTTGGTTCCCTAATATGGTGTCAAAAAGAATCTTGGTACAAACAAGAAGAAAACCAATTTATAAAGATATCCACTCCATATTCTAATACCATCTGGAAAATATTTTCTATCTACACCATTAAACCAGAAATCTTTTATTTAAAAACGTATTTCAAAGATGATAACGAACATCAAACATTCCTAGATACTATAAAAGATCGCAGTATTCACAACTTTAATGAAGATCTAACTACTAGTGATAAAATACTAACCCTTTCTACTTGTACCGATGATGGAACCAAAAGAGCCGTCATTCACGCTAAACTAGTCAAAGCAGAATATAGATAACTTAAATGTTATCTATTTTTCTTATTCTCCTCTTTCCTCTATTTAAAACCATTATTTCCGGATAATCCTCTCTTAAAGCAACCTTAAACTCTCGATTACTTTCTCTAACTACCTTATCACCTTTCTCCATCTTATCCTCATTAATAACCAAAATATCATTATTTTTTATTCTATCAACATCACTATTCTTCTTATTCTTTATATAACTATCAATATATTTAACTAATGCTATATTTTGTAATCCTACCGTAATACTTCCAAAAATAACCGTCAAATCTATTATCTTTGGAAAAATCAACTTAAGTATTCCCATACCCAAAGTAATAAATAAACTCCAAGTCTTAACCTTTCCAACCATATTACTACCTGTATTAAACCCCTTTAACTTACTCTTAACATTAACCAAAGAAATTAATAATTCATATAAAAGATTAACCACCAATATCAAATTATTTCCAAGTAAAGGAATAATTAATCCCATTACCATTAACTTATCACTAACAGCATCCAATAATCCCCCAAATTCACTTGTACAATTAAATTTTCTTGCTAATTTACCATCCAATAAATCAGTAATAAATACTCCCGATGAAAGAATTAACCCCCATAATAAATTACCCTTCAATAATAAAATATCTATCGGTATTACCATAACAATTCTAGATAAAGTAAGTAAATTAGGTATCTGCTTATAAAAAGTTTCCCTATTCCTAAGTTCCAAAAAACATCTCTTAATCTCCTTAATATACCATTCCATTTATCCCTCCATACTATTAACAATATAAATATACCATATGAATACCTCCATATCAACATAATATTAAGAAAAAACAAACAAATTCCCACATTTGTTTGTTTTCTATAATCTCTAACATCTCACTTCCCCCATCTACTGTATCTGATAAGGATTACTACTTGTCCCCTCTCCCTCTAATTTGATTCCCGATACCAGATACACCGTTGGACGAACCCAACTCGAGTTGCTGAGGTTACCGGAGCTGAAGACACTCCCTGAAGTATTTACATAGAAACCACTATAAACATCCTCAGAATAAGGGGAAATCAACCATTGAAAGTTTGATCCATACATTATTTTCATCCACGATGACGTCGGTGTACCACTATCACAAATGTCCCCATCATTAAAACACGTCTCATCTACCCCATTCGCAAATGTATAAATATAATCTGATGGATAAGCCAGCCCTACATATCCACTCCAATTTGTTGGTCTATTCGTATATACCGTTGTCCCTC